>FUFK010065888.1_pt1 | contig 10446 bp, 7 predicted proteins | sample 1021851 | NCBI WGS metagenome assembly FUFK01 (sample SAMEA51879418, study PRJEB19060) | metagenome
CATCTAGCCAAAGATTGTGGTGAGCTTATTGCCGCAATGGGGGCAGTAATCACATTTTCTTATGTATTTTATGAACCTTTTTTACATGTCGCATTTAAAATCATTTTTTTGAGTTACATGTATGGACAAATTCTAGGATATATATTAACTGTTATTACAAATTACCTAAAATCATCAGAAGAAATTGTGAATGCTCCATTACATTAACCTTTGAAAAAATAAGATGAATATAGCTGCAAAAAAAACAAAAAATTAGATTTGCTCTTGCATGAACGTCGTACCTTAGATAGGGATAACTTTCAACTCCGCTAACTATTTGAGATATGGCCCGGTAGCAGAGTGGTTATGCAGAGGACTGCAAATCCTTTTACGTCGGTTCGATTCCGGCCCGGGCCTCCAATTAAAGGAATTAATTTTTAAAAAAGATTTGTATCTCAAGAGCTGCATTGCTATATACCCTGATGAATTCCTACTGCGGTCCCCGGTAGCTCAGCGGTAGAGCAAGCGGCTGTTAACCGCTTGGCCGGCGGTTCGAATCCGTCCCGGGGAGCCAAACCGCTTTCTTATCTCCCGCTAAGCCATTGTTTTTAAACGGCAACATCAATATGGGCTCCTGGGCTGCAAACTCGGTTCCCATAATGTTACCCAAAAAACTTTATAATTTAAGGCTATAGTCATTCTTTCGCCATCTCCTACGGTAAGATGGATTTACAACGGCTTTTCATTTTCAAACCCCTTTAATTTCTGAATAAGTAAAAGTGACAAAACGCACCCGCTCAACGTGGTTTTTGTTCAATTCATATTTTTTTTTAGCGCATTGTGCGAAAGTGCACATCGTTCCCAAAAATTAGTCCCCATGTGAGATCTATTCGTCGAATCTGCACGAATGCAGCTTCGGTTCAACAATCAATGGAGGGATTTTTCCAATGCCTAAAAGAGCTAAAATTTGTTTAGAAGATGATATCACCCCTTTAAGTTTGAATAACTTGGATCTTGAGGATGTTATTTTAGGAGATAGAAGCAATAATGAAATGACGGGGACCGACGCCAACAACATCTTTTTATCCAGCCGAGGATCTGACATCATGAATGGTGGCGACGGGATTGACATTGTCGATTACTCGGAACATCGGGGCGCAATTACAATAGGTCCGGCAGGCGCTATAGACAAAGGGCGAGGAGAAAGTGATCTCCTTAGAAACATAGAAGTTATCGTTGGCGCTGAAGATAGACCTAACCGAATTGACGTATCGTCTGTCGGAGAAGCAAGTTCCGCCTACCTCGATGTCGATCTGTCAACAGGCGATCTATCAGCAAAGGACATTCCGTTTATAGGAAACTTATCTTTTTCAATAGAACATTTTCAACATGTCACCGGATCAGGCAATGCGGATATTATCATCGGCAACGATCAGAATAATCAGCTCGATGGCGGGGCCGGTGATGACATCATCGATGGTGGCCTGGGTCGTAACAATATCAAGGGAGGCGAAGGTGCAGATACATTTATTTACAGCGGCGGCATTGACCGGATACACGACTTCAACCCTGATGAAGGCGATGTAATTAAATTAGGTGCTGAATATTCCGATATACAACAAACTAATCGGGGAACACTGTTGTCATTTGAGGATGGAGGCCAGTTAATGCTCTGCGGTATTAGTGTCACAGACCTTCAAACCGACTGGTTTTTTGGTTAGTGCCAACAAAGATAAAAAAGTGGCACTCCTGAGTTTCTGTTCACTAGTGCCATTTAGTCTAATCTCAACACTTTTTTTTACTAATCCTGTTAAAAGTTGTTTCTTTTGTTGATATATCCTCTAGCATATTGCCAGGTAAAAGGTTGATTGTGATGTGGAGTGTAACGTGCGTTTTGTATTGGCAGCGTTGTTTTGTGTAATACCCGTATTTGGCTGGGCTGGAAGTGGTAAAAATGCCAACTTCAGTAAACCTAATGTGAAGGTGATTGAATCTGAGGAAGCCAAAAAATATGACGGGGGCTCCAAACATGTAAAAGTCTTTATGGTCATAGATCGGATCTTTAATATCGATATCAGTGCCGGCACTTTTGAAGTTGAGGCGGAACTGTTGCTGAAATGGCGAAATGACGAAGACATTGAGAAGATACGATCGGAGTTCAAAGAACACACATATGCCGGTGAAAAAATGGAAAAAATAATAGACCAAATCTGGCATCCAGAGTTTATTGTAAAGTCAGAGCTTCACCGTAGAGAGACACTCTTCAGCACAATTCATCTTAACAAAGACGGTAGCCTAGAACTTTTTGAAAAATTTGAGACCATACTACCGATTAATACAGACATTCGTGAATATCCTTTTGGAACACTGCAACTCAACTTGGATATTGTCGCCTTTACGCATGACGCGCACGAAATGGTTTTTGACCCGATACACTTTGAATTGGGGCACCCAGAACAGGACACTCCAGTTGTGGTGGGAAATTGGAGCTTAACAGACTTTTACATNGACAAAAAAATCGCGCACCGGCTAAGCACCACGGACCAGGTTTTTACCCAAAATGGTTTCCATTTTATTATAGAACACGATTTCAACGACACGCTGCAGAAGATATTTTTTCCCTTAGGTGGCGTAATACTAATTTCACTTTTTTTGAACCTATTCAGCTCAATGCGGTTCAGTGCAAATTACGAAGCTCGCGTTCAAGGTCAGCTGACTCTACTTCTTACTGTTTTCGCACTCAAGTTCACGCTTGCCGGCGAAACTCCGCAGACACATTATATGAACTTCATCGACATGCTGTTTATGATTGCGACAGCAGCAATACTTTTGAATTTATTCTCAAGTATTGCTGTTGGGGAACTCTTTCTTTCAGGACAAAAAGAAAAAGCCTTTCGATATGAGCGTTTTCTTGATTGGGCGTGCCCCTTCTTCGTTGTAGCCGCATTGGCATTAGCGAGCTACTCCGTATTTACTTAACCTTTAAGGTGCACGGCACCAGTCATAAAATCGTGTCTCAGACAGGTATTATACCTGGCCGAACACCTTTGATCGCCAGTACGAACGCCTACTTTTAAAAACACATGTGGTCAATAAGCCTTTTGTATGCAAGCCAAAAAGTAGCACGACAGTATNGGCCACAATTCATACAACGCAGTATCAAAACTTATTTGCGGACCCACGAGTCGACACTTTGTAAACCAACACGAGTGTCACCTCACAAAGCAGTGTCTTTGCAATCTGATATATTGATCTTTAAAGACCAAACAAAGAAATTTTCAAGATTGAAAAAATAGAGATCCCGACCCAAAAGCACGTTAACTTGTTTTCACCACTTTATTTTGTCGTATTAAATCCAGTTTCAATTATCGCAACTTGTGAACTTTTTCTTTTAAGACAAAATAGCAGAACCTCGTTTTACGGACGGCTTTTTGATTGGTCTAGCACGATATTTTTATTTATGGCGCGTTCTCTCGATTGCTGCGCCATTTTTCTTTAATCTAATGTAAAGGTGATTTTAAAAACGGGGTATCTCGTGAAGGTTATCCAATGTAAACTGAACGGGCAGGAAGCAGCGCCAAGCTGGGGACTGGGAAATAGCATTTGGATAAAACGTTTGATTGCGACAAATGGCTGACTTTAAGAGAGAACGTGAAGAAGCTGCAAAAGAGGCTCTAGCAGCCGCTAATACGCATAAAAAAAATGGGCGTCTAAAAGATGCTGCATCAATATACAGTCGAGTATTGGGACTGGACCCTGATAACTTGGAAGCTTTGGAAGGAATGGGAGAGATAGCAAGTGTTTCAGACACTCCTCAAGCAGCACTCCCTATATATGCTAAAATTCTTCACTTAGACCCAGAAAACATAAACGCTCTAAATAATCGCGGCATCCATTTAATGTCGATAGGAGATGCGGAAGCGTCCGAATTTTCTTTCAGAAAACTTTTAAAAATAATGCCGGATGATATTGATGGATTAAATAATTTAGGCACAAGCCTGATGGAGCAAAAACGCTATGCAGAAGCTGTTGAAATATTAGACCAAGCCATAAGCCTCGCACCAAACTCCGCGCAAGCATATTATAATCGCGGGGTCGTGGAAATGATATCAACGCCAGACAATCAGGAACCTGCACTACGGTTCTTTAATCAGGCGATAAAGGTCAAGCCAGACCATACCAAGGCTCATATTAATATTGCCTCTATCTATTCCCAATCAAACCTCTATCATAAATCCATTACGCATTTAGACAAAGCTCTGTTAGCTGATCCTAATAATGCTGTCATCCTTTTTAACAAAGGACTCAGCCTGCGAATGCTAAAGCTTTATTCAGATGCACTTGATTGTTTTAAAACTGCACGAGAAGGTTTTCCCAAACCCCACCTTGTTGATTTTGAAATAGGTGAGACGAACTATCAGGCGGGCGACCTCAAAACTGCCACTGCGTTTTTTCTCATGTCAGTATCAGAAAATGCTTCTTTTACCAAAGGCTTTACAGCTCTTGGCAAGTCGCTCGCTGAGTCAGGACAACTTGCAAAAGCAAAGGAGGCTTTTGAAAGAGCAGGTGAGGAAGGTGAAGCCTTTCATCGTTTAAAAATGCTCAATATACTTATCGGAGAAGAAGACCCTTGGGAGTCACTCAAGGAGTCGTTTGAAAAAATATTCGCAGCTAGTTCTTCCGTTTTTTCTAAATGGGATGGGCAAATTACAAATGATTGTCTATATGTCCATACTGCGGGTATGCCGGACGGGGAAATTGTTCTACTATCCCGACTGCTAGACAGTTTAAACGAAAAGTCGAAAGAGACCGTTGTATTAGTTAAAAAACCGATGCTCAAACTTATCGCCAGAATAAATGGCGATGTAGAGGTAAGTGATGAACAAGACTTCAAGCCAGATGAAACATCTGGTAAATTGATGACAACTCATCTTTATGCGGCACCCTCATTATTGAAATTAAAATCGGGACAATTGCCTGAAAATGGTCGGTACTTGGAGCCTGATACTTCCGTAAACCGATCCTTGGATCAAAATATATTTTCAGGAAACGAATTAAAAATAGGTTTGTCTTGGTTTGCTTCAGGATTATCAACCGGCCCTCAGCAGGAGCTAAAGCTAGAAGAGTTTGAACCGATAATGGGTTTGCAAGGAGCCAAATTTATAAGTATTTCCCCAACCGATACAAAAACACAAAAGAACCACCTTTCCGACTTAAATGTTGAGAATATAGGCGATGTCATCAATGATTACGAAGATCTGGCCTCGGCAATAGATCAACTCGATATTCTTATCTCAGCCGATAATATTTCTGCGCATATTGCTGGCGCACTTCACAAACCGTTGCTTGTTCTATTGCCCCTTTTGCCAAGTTGGGTATGGGGTTACAAATCTAGAACCGTGCCATATTATCCAACAGCGACCTTGATCCGGCAGGCGCATGAAAATAATTGGGATCGTCCCATCAAGACAACCGTTCAACTATTGCGTGAGAAATATGGTTTGGCCTGAAGTAACCACGTAAATGAATACATTAATTACATTAAAATTAGCACCCGTGGCTGGCTTGGGACGATATTGAAGCCAATCATATTCGTACTATTCTGTATGGTCATCTTAGTAAGATTTACCGAGGGTCCGCCGCTTACAAGATTTGTAAAACATCCTAAAATATAACGCTCAGGCCCAGCTACCATGCCCGAGGCCACTCCCATTCCAACACCCGTGTTGTCGCCAAGGCTAACTACGGCAAAAGCAAACATGTTTAATTGGGGCGCACAGACTGTAAATACGTTGAAGGCACTCGGGATCGAGGTTGTCGTAAGTGCAAAATTTGGATACGGAATTGGCGTCGGAGCTGGCATTGGCGTAAGGCAAACATCCGGAAACGCAAAATTCAACCCGATCATATTATTTATCGCAAACATTGTATCCCTCAACCAATATGGACGCGCTTGCCGTCAATCTTTACATCCTTTTTAGCGGCAACACTAGTTAATTCACCTCTGACAGAAAGAAACTTTTCAGCGATTATATGCGTTTCCTCCGCCCTCTGATGATCAGCGCCATCTATAATCCTAAGCGACGTTGCTGCTCGCAAAAGCATATCAGATATTGTCGTTTTTATTACCTTACCGACGTGTGTTAGACTTTTGATGGCAGTGGTAGCATTTTCGGCGGTAGCCTCTAATTTTAATGCTCGGAGCGATAACTCGTGAAAGTTAAGCTCGCCTTCCCGACTAGTCAATACAAGCTGCTCCGCTCCCATTACGGATATTTCTGGGGCGGACATTTGGAATGGACGATCCGATTGAATTTCAATTTTTTCGTGGTCTGGTGTGCGCTCTAAAACTTCAGAGATAAACAATCTTTTTCCATCCGATAGACAAGCCGCATAATCCCCCACCCTTGGCATGACCAAGCAACTTATGGACTTGACAGCGTTTTGAGTCGAATTTTCAAACTTTACGGCGTAATAAGTATCGCTCTCTCCCACCACTTCGCCAAAGTGAAAACCCACCTCCTTTGTCGAGCTGATCACTTCGTCATCAACTTCTGACGATAGCTCCCGTATATTCAAAGTTTTAACCATTACTTAGCTCCATTTAGAGTTGTATTTTGGGTTTTGGTTTAATAGTAGGACCAGAAAGAGAGGTTGGCCATAAAAGTGCTTCGTTCTTTTGCTTGTCTGGCGCTCGTGCACGTCTTCGATCAGAGCCCTGCCAGTTAGCGTCTTCCTCATTGATGTTATCCAAATTAGCCATATAGAGATCTGCATTAGTTATTTGAGCACCTGAAAGGTTCGCCGAAGAAAAATCAACATAGATGAGGTTAGTGTTATTCAGGTTTACGTTATCTAGCTTGGCATTCTGAAATGAACTACTTTCAAGGTTGCAATCTTGGAAACTACTATCCGTGATTGTAGCGTCATTCCATATTGTTTGATGCAAATAGGCTTTATCCAAAACCGCATTAGAGACATCCGCCTCACAAAAGTTAGCCTGGGAGGCGACCGCGCCCTCAAAACTTGAATTTACTAAATTAGCTTTAATAAAACTGCACTTTTCTAATATCGCGTCCGTGAAGTTGACACTAGATAAATTGCACCCAATCATCTGCGCTCCAAACATTCTTATACCAGATAGGTCTCGCTCAGATAAATCCATTTCCTGAAACAGTGCTTTATCTATGACTATCCCATCTAGGTTACTCAAACTTAGATCCGACGATACAAACGTTACTTCTTTAAATTGTGAGTTTGAAATATCAATTTCTTTCATAGAGCAGTTAAAAAAAATGCAACGCTCCAACATCACTGAATTAGCTGTCATCCCATCGAAAATACTATTATTGGCGATAAGCCTCTCAATTCGGCCCGTTATCGTTACGTTTTCAAAGTGAATTTCATTGAAAATGGCGGTCGACGTTTTTTCACCATCTAATATTGCGTCCGATATTGTCGAGTTGGACATTTGGACTGCTCGAAAGTCAACATCTCTAATTTTTGTATCTTTAAAGATTGGTTCATACCACTGCGTCGACATAGCATTTGCCCCCGTCATATCAGCACCTGAAAAATCACAGTTTGCTATCTGACAAGAAGTAAAATTTACACCTTGTAAATTGCAGTTAGAAAAATTAACACCGGAAAAGGCGCAGTTACTAAAGTCCTCTCCCGAAAAGTCTATCCCGGAGATATTTTTATCGACGAGCGCCATTGTTAACGAAAGATCGTCCAAGATATCTTGTCGATAGCTCATGGAAAACGAAATCCTTCTAGTCTAGTACGTCCAACGTTAGCCTCCGCGAAGTTTGTGTCTCCGATTTCGGTTTTCATAAAATCGGCGCCGAAAAAATTTGCGTCCTTCACATCGCAGTTATTAATTTTGGCTAACAAAAAATTAGCTTCCATAAGGTCCGTTCCTTCAAAATTTACATATTCAATATTCGAACGATGAAATCTTGAGTTGCGAGCTAATGCCCTCACGAACGATGCCTCGTTAAGCTCTGTCTCACTAAAATCTGCCTGATTTAAAACGGCGTCTGAAAATTGAGCACTTCGTAATGATGCACCCCGGAAGTTGGCAAGCTTTAACTCTGCACGCGCGAAATTACATCCATCAAGCCGTGGATTATTGCAAATCGTAAAAGACTCCAATTGAGCTGTCCGAAAATCGGAGTCTGAAAAATCGCCACCAATTAAGGTTAGGTGCGCCCCCGTCGAACTGAAAAACTGTGCGCGATTTATCTTGCAGTCGATAAACGTTGTATTATTCATTTCGGCACTATTGAAAAGTGCTCCCGGCATCGCAGTCTCTATGAATAATGTGGCGGCACAATTAGCGCCCAGGAATTGTGCTTCCGGCATGTTGCATTCGATGAATTTGGCATCTTTTAAGTCGGCGTGCAAAAAGAGACCAGCGGCGCCGTAAGCCTTTGTGAAAACGGCATTCTGCAAATTAGCAAAGCCCAATTTTGTGCCGTTGAGGAATGCTTCACCAAAGTTTGCTTCCTCTGCCTGAACATTCTCAAGCACGGTATTTGTTAAATTTGCAAATGCAAAACAAGCACCGTTAAGGAGACAATTTGATAAGTTTGCACCTGTTAAGTTAGCTGATGTAAAGTCGGCTTGCCCAAATATTGATCCGGATAGATCTAAGCCTGACAAGTCTGCACCTCGCAGATCTTTCCGATTCATCTTTTCACCGTTTGCAGAGCACTCAACTACCTCAGCTCTGAAGTCTTCGTTTGCAGCGGGAACCAATACAGGCGCCTTTGGCATCAAATGACCAACAAAGGTTTTCCCTCTTGCTTCAAGGTCATCAAGCTTATCAAGCATATCTGAACTTGAGACGAGCTCAACAGAAGCCCTCCTTGCCGCATCTCGAACTTGTTGTGGAGATCGTTCATCTGCACCAATCCGCTGAAGTTCGGCGTTAATAAAAGATTTCAGGCCCTGGTTAGTTGTTGGCGATTCTGCTGCAGCTCTCGCTTTCAAATCATCGAAATCATATCCGAATATGGCGCACTCGCGACGGAAGTAGGCCTCCGCAGCATCTGTTTGTTTATCCATATAGGCATTCACCATGTTTGCGACTTTGGTGGTTCCCATACCTTTATCTTGAAGTTCCTTCGCGGTTGGCATTGGATTATTTTTTAACCTATCTATTTCCTGCCTAATTGCAACCACTTCTGCGTCATCGTCAAGAACGCCCCCTCGTGAGGCTACAAGCTGGTCGTAAGGAGGCAGTCCACTGCTAGCGAGCCCCTTGTCTAAGATAGCCTTCCATTTTCCCCACAAGGCATCTAATTTATTTGTTCCATCCCTAGTAAGCGTCGGGTCCCGTGGCTTGATTATATCTGCTAGTTTTTCCGGCGGTTCCTCCCATCTTTCCGGATAAAGCTCGGCTACCTTTAAGATCGCTTGAGCCGCCGTTTCCCGATCATCACGCTCGTCACGACAGGATGCGTAATAAGACACCGGCCGTTTTTTGTCTTTAAGCCATTCAAAAGCTCCAATAATCGAATCAATTTCCACAAAGTCCATAGACTCGACTTGTATACGGCCTCGATGTATTAAAACAGCTATCGCTGACCCGGGAAATAGGTAGACCGTATCTGTAGCCATCGGGATCTCTTCGAAGGATTTTTCTTTTCCACTCCTATTAATTGTTATAAAGGCCCGACTTCGAATGCCGGGCAATGTTAATATTTGTTCCCTAAAGTCTGGGTGCATATTTTCAATGTGAAAAGTTTCCGACCCCGTGAAAAAACTCTCAATCTGCTGATCTGCCTGGGCTGCCTGAAAAAATCTCTGATCAAAGTCGTCGGGCAAACCCGGAAAACTTGTCTCGGCCCAATTCTGGTCATATGTACCTGCACGACGCTGACGCTCAGGTAACATTACATCTTGCGGCCCAAAATAGGCCGGGAGAATAATATCGCCAGGCTCGATTATCTTATCACCTGCATACATTATCGATGGTAGCGGGTAGTTCTCTGCTTCCCCTTTTTTTTGCCAATGCCCCTGTCCGGCTGGGTTATCTTTGAAATCAACTCCGCCAAATGCCTTGGCCGGATTTATCGGCATTTTATCAAATGGCGACGGATCCGTTACAGATATTGATCCTCCTCGCTCCGCCACCCATTCTCTATCACCTACGACATGCAATGTTTTAGTCTCTTTGTTGAGACCGATAGAAACATCTATTTCAGTCACCAGACTACCATCGGGCGCGCAGGCAAAACCATGCGCAAGCCATTCACCATTCGCTTTGGGGTCGCCAGTGTCTAGCGGTGTATCCCCCAATTGTTCAGTTATTATGGGCCACGCCTCCTCTTCAAGCATTGGTTCATCTGGTTTATCAAAAGGTATGAAACTAACCATTGTTGCGACCAGATCAACTCGGTCTCGTTGCATAAACGGCTTGAAAAGCAAACTAAATCTTGGTGATTTAAAGACCCGCAA
>FUFK010051575.1_pt1 | contig 10445 bp, 5 predicted proteins | sample 1021851 | NCBI WGS metagenome assembly FUFK01 (sample SAMEA51879418, study PRJEB19060) | metagenome
GATTGCTGATCCTAACTTTGGATACTAAACATGGCAGAAGATAACGAAATACCCTTTGACACAGATAATGTCACGGCAATACAGGATGATGATCCTGCTCTTGCCTCAGAGAGTGATATAGTAAATTTTGTACAAGGCAGATTTAAAAGAGCAGAAGATGTACGACAACAAGACGAACAACGATGGCTTAAAGCATACAGAAACTACAGAGGACTGTATGGTCCTGATGTACAGTTCACAGAGACAGAAAAGTCAAGGGTGTTTGTAAAGGTAACAAAAACAAAAACACTTGCAGCGTATGGTCAGATAATTGACGTATTGTTTGGCAACACATCCTTTCCACTTACGGTTAATCCTACAAAGTTACCAGATGGTGTAGCAGAGTCGGTACATTTAAATTTAGATCCTAATGCTGACAATGCACAGGATGCACTTAGAGAGGCTTTTGAAGATAAACCTTCAGAGCCTTTTTTATTTACACCTGAGGGTGAACTTAAACCCGGAGAAACTATTCAAGATTTAGAAAACAGATTAGGCGGTAGTGGTCAGAAACTATCTTCTGTATCAGATAAAATTATAGAAGGCACAGGTGGTACACCACAAACTGTTACCTTTCATCCTGCTATGGTAGCAGCAAAGAAGATGGAAAAGAAGATACACGATCAGCTTGAGGAGTCAGGTGCTAACAAACAATTACGTAACGCTGCATTTGAGATGGCATTGTTTGGTACAGGTATAATGAAAGGACCTTTTGCTTTAGACAAAGAGTATCCTAACTGGAATGAAGATGGTGAATATGATCCGTTAGTTAAGACAGTGCCATCAACAAGTCACGTATCCATGTGGAACTTCTATCCTGATCCTGATGCGTATAACATGGACGAAGCAGAATACTGTGTAGAAAGACATAAGCTATCTAAAACACAGATGCGTAATCTAAAGAACAGACCATACTTTAGAGATGAGTCTATAGAAGCATGTCTTGATATGGGCGCACAATACGACAAGAAGTATTGGGAAGACGACATGAAAGACTACGCTATTGAAAACTATACAGAGCGTTACGAAGTGCTAGAGTTTTGGGGATANGTAGACTCAGAAATANTAGCAGAGAACGGACTAGATATACCTGCTGAGTTACAGGATCTTGATCAGATAAACTGTAANATATGGGTGTGNCAAGGTCANGTTCTTAGATTAGTGCTAAANCCATTCAAGCCAGTNCGTATACCATATTATGCTGTGCCTTANGAGCATAACCCATATAGTTTCTTTGGTGTGGGTATTGCAGAAAACATGGANGATACACAGACATTGATGAATGGTTTTATGCGTATGGCTATTGACAANGCAGCNCTTAGCGGTAATCTTATTATAGAGGTAGATGAAACAAANTTAGTTCCCGGACAGGACTTGAGTGTATATCCGGGCAAGATATTTAGAAGNCAAGGCGGCGCTCCGGGTCAAGCTATCTTTGGTACAAAGTTTCCAAANGTAGCAGGTGAGAACATGCAACTGTTTGACAAAGCACGAGTGCTTGCAGACGAGAGTACAGGCTTTCCATCGTTTGCTCANGGACAGACAGGTATACANGGTGTNGGACGTACAGCATCAGGTATATCCATGCTGATGTCTGCAGCCAANGGTTCTATNCGTAATGTTGTAAAGAANGTAGACGACTATCTGTTAGCACCTATTGGTAAAGCNTTCTTTAGTTTCAATATGCAGTTTGANTTTGACCCTGACATAAAGGGCGACCTAGANGTAAGAGCGCAAGGCACAGAAAGCTTGATGGCTAACGAAGTACGTAGTCAAAGATTGATGCAGTTCTTACANGTTGCATCTAATCCTGCACTTGCACCGTTTGCNAAGATGGATTANATTATTAGAGAGATTGCAAAGGCTATGGATCTTGACCCTGATAAGGTNACAAATAGTCTGCAAGATGCTGCGATACAGGCTGAGATATTTAAGATGTTTCAACAACAACAGCCTGAACAACAGCAACCACAGCAACAAGCCCCACAAGCACCTGCAGGGGCTGATGCTCAAGATACAACAGGAGCAGGTGGAGGCACTATAGGAACAGGTCAAGCACCTGCACCACAAGAAGAAGGATTTACTGGTAATGTCTAAGATTAAAGAGTTAACGAATAATAAAGAACTATGGGACGCATTTGTAGAGGAGTTACAAAGATCTATAGTAAACTATCAACGCACTATGGAGCAAACAGAGAAGCCATCTGACATATACAGATTGCAAGGGGCTGTGTCTTCTCTTAGACGTTTGATGCAACTAAAGGACATGATGAACGCTAAATGAGTATACCAATAGACGAAAGAAAAGATTATAGGGTCAGAAAACCTTCTTTACTTGATCATTATGAAAAGGTAAAGGCAAGGTCAAAGTCTGCTGAACAAGAGGAGATAGAAGCTAAAGAAAGAGTGTTAGCTGACAAAAATCCTGCACGTATCCCTGTATATAATAGCTTTCTTAAATACAATGCTGACGATCCGTATAAATATACAAAAGCAGAAAAATTGGTACTAGGTATGGAGTTTAATCCTGTTTATGGCGCAACAACTATAAACATAGATGCTGCTCAAGCGTTTAACGACAGACGATATTTAGAAGGCACACTGTATGGAACTGCAGGAGTTTTAAGTTTGTTTGGCTTAGGTCCTGCTGCAAGAGGTGTAGCTAAAGGTGTATCAAAAGTGTCTAGAGGTATTGGTGACTTTTTTACTGGTGGTGACGAAAAACAAATAAGATTAGCCTACAGAAAATTAGGTGATCCTTACACAGATGTTGTGGGTGATTTAGAAAATAGATTAGCTAATCAAACAAAAAAACTAACAAAAGAGGCATCAGAGGTTCGCCCCCTATCTACTGATGAGTATAGAGAAGCAGTGGATGATTATAGTAGCGTCACTGCAACAAATGTTGATTCAGTAAAAGGTACAGTGCAAGAAACCAACGAGATTGTTTTTAACCCCATGAAGGATTTGTTAACAAACAATCCTAAACTAGCTAGAACAATCAACAGAAATATACGTAACGTAAAAAATAATTATAGCACTTTACGACCTAATGAAAGAATTGACTTCTTAAATCAAATGGTTGATATACTTTCAGATTATCCAAAAGATGAACTTGATTTATCTTTTGTGTATAAAGGTGGCGAGGCAAATCCATACAAAAGGGTAATTGATCCACTTAAGCATCCAGAAGCAACACAACAGCTGCCTCTTCCGGGCAGTAACTACTTTGATCCTACTAATCCTGATGATATTGCTAATACTAAATCTACATTAGATAAGCTATACATTAATCCTATGTTAACACAATTAAGAAAAATATATGAGGAGGAAGCTGAAGGACTTAGCACAGCAGCAGAGACTTTAAAAAGTGATAGAATAATTCCTAGCTTTAAAACAAAAGATTATGTTGAGTCACTTCCTAAAAATAGAGTACAACGTCCTACCTTTATTAAACCAAATATAGATAGAGATATGTTTTCCACAGACATGGATGAAATATCAAAGGTGTTAACTGAACCTAGAGACTTTGATTTAGAAGTTAAAAGTAGGGCAGACTTACCTTTTATTGGGACACATACTAAGTATTCGTCTAAAGGCACACAACCTATAAGAGGTTTCGGAAATCCTTTCTACAAAGAAATGGATAAAATGGAAAGTAGGTATCCATTAAAAGATGCAAAGCGTGTGGTATCATCAAAAGAAAAACCAAATGAATCTATAATAGATGAAATTAGAGAGCGAAAAGATGCTAATAAGTCTTTATATTACGATTTAGAGCCTGATGCACTAAACAAAAAAGTAGTATTAGAAGATGCTTCTCTTAATGATTTTGAGGCTGTAAGAGATATGCACGGTAGAATAACTAAAGAGCGTAGTTTCTTAGATGCAGGACTTGAAAACGTGTTATCTGATGTTCGTACAAGAGCAGATATAGATTTTCCAAATCGTCCAATACCTTTTAGAGCAACAGCAGAAGACATAAGCACCACTAGAGATACTAAACAACTTTTAGAGGAAGAAAGAACGCACACAAAAGCTATAGATAGTAATATAAAAACTATGAACGCTTTAATAAATAGAGTTATAACACATCCAAATATTACATTAGAACATCTTTTTAATTTGCTTAGTAACAAAAAAGCTAATGCTTTTCCAAACAGTGAGTTTCTTTTAAATAGCGGTAATAGATATTATGGTATGAAACAAATTCAAAACAAACTTGGTTTACCTCAAAGATACGAAATTGGTGCTACTAAAAAAAATCTTAGCAAGGGTGGTAGATTATCTGTGGAAGCAGGTTTAGGTCACTCATATCCTGTTTATAAAGTTTTAGATCAACTTGAGTTTGATATGAAAGAAGGCTATATGCTTTCCTTACCTACTGAAAATTTAGATATGTTTAGGACAACAACCCCTACACAACTGTACAAAGATACCATGAGAGATGCGTTTCAGCATATACCTTATAATTATCTCATAAGAACTTTAGTAGATTTAAATTCAAGCAAACTTAATTTTTCTGATAAGAAGCGTGGATACGTAGGTATAGAAAGAAAAAAAGAATATGAAGGTTACAACATAGAGGATATTGATGTGCCAGATGAAGTAGATGACAACTACATTCAGGCTACAGGCACAAGAACACAGCACATGAATCTTCCATCAAAAGTTAATCTTGAGATGTATAATAGTTTAAACCAAGCCATACAGAATCTAGATAGTAAAACTTTAAAACAAGCAGGTATAAAGATTGAAAGACAAAAAGATTCAAACGGTAATACACGCATGTTTGTTGCTATGGATGATATTGATAAGTACATAAAGAAACTGACAATGACACAAAAAGTAGGCGGTAAAAATGTACCTGCTAAAGTTAGTAAAGGTTTGTACAATTACATGTTTGATAAATTAAGAGGGAAGTATTTAGTAAGTGTGCGTAACCCATACTATTCTAAAAGAGAAATTGATAGAATGAGTGATGACGATAAAGAGTATCTATTAAATCCAAAAATAGATTTGGAAGATCTTAAAAGTACAACTCAAGAATTAACAAATGAGATTGGTCAAATAAGAATAAAAGAAGACTTGCAAATGGGAGATAAGGGTAGAAAACTACACTCTTATAAATATGGACAAAATTTAAATTTATTTGACCCTGAAACTGACTATCATTCTATTACAGTAAATGCAGATAGATTACATCCACAGGTATTATCAACAGGACAAACCCATAATTTTACAGCAGGAAGTATAGCTCATGCTAGAGCTTCTGAAAGAACACCACTAGTAGGTAAAGAACAAGCTGAGTATCTTCTAAGTAATGAATTACAATTTACACCTTATCTGTCAGACGAACAAGCAAAAGAGGTAAAGGAGTTTTTACAAAAAACTGTAGATGGAACAAGAATTGTAAATGAAAGATATCTAATACCTAATGAATACCAAAGTGATGTATTTAATAGAATGCAACCACTTCCCAATTTTGATGAGCTTTATCCTAAAAAGAAAAACTTTTATCATTATAGCAGAAATATGGATAACATAATACACGCTTTCTTTAAAAATTTTAGAGGAGAAAATAATTTTAGAAATAATGGGGATGCGCCTGTTTTTGCTCAAGCGATAGAAGATTACTACACACCTATAAAAGAAGTAATAGAAGACGGAGATCCTGATAGATTAATAGGTGACAACTATACTAAACTAGTGGACATAGCCAAAAAATTTAATCTCAGTGAACATAATGTTTATGACTCAGCAAATGTTTCTAGAGAAAGTCAAATTAATAGTATAAAAAATACAACTTTAAATTCTTCAGGTCTTATAGGTAGTAAACGTAGATTTGATAAGCATCTTGGTAAATTAAAAAGCATAGAGAATGCTGAGTTTTCTGAGCCATTATCACTAGAGGGTGAAGAACTTGCAAGATTAAGAAGAGATCAAATAGTACAAGAATTAGCACAAGACTATGTAAGACGTTTTGATATGCATTACACATTTGGTGACTCTGATTTTTATTTTGACAGTAGGATTGAACCTCCTACCTATGAGGAGTTAAACAGTCACGTTGGCTCAGCTAGATTTAATAATGACATGGCTAATATATTAATAGGAGATCCTGAAACTGCTTCACCTAAATCCGTCCATAGAAATGCTTTAAAGTATGAATTAGAAATATTTGGTGATATAAATAAACGTAAAATGGCAGAGGAAGTACACAGAATAGAAACAAATATGGGTGGCAAAGAAGACATATTTGACGCATTTCAAGAAATATATTTTGACGATACTGTAGGTAATGTTCCTATGAGAAATGAACCTATTGTTAATCCTGCGTATTCTGATAAAATGACAGATGACATAACTAAAAAAGCTATTGAAGAGAAAGCTTTTGATGACATAACAAAAGACGTTATGGCACATGTAACAAGTTTAGCAGAAACACAAACAGAAGATTATGCTAAAACTATAGAAAAAATACTGCAAGATACATACACTAGACAAGATATTCCCATAGCAGATAACACTGAAATGGTGGAGGCTCTTTTAAAAGGGTACATAGACTTAGCAAATAAGAGAGGTATAAACTTTATAGTTTTACCTAATGCTCCTAGAGTACACGCACAAAGAAGTGGTCAAATAGCAGAGAAAAAAATTAGAGATATATATGGTAAAGCTCAAGAGGACTTTGCAAAAAAGATTACACAAATTTCTAATATAAAAACATTTAGAGAAAAGTTTTTACATTATAATAATACAGATCAAATTAATAGTGAATTTTATAGCTTCCAAAGAAAACAAAGAGATGCAGAGGGCAATCCTTTGCCTTCTCAAAAAATAGATGTTGAACTTCCACCAGTGGAAGAGCATATTGTACTAGATTTAAGAGAGTTTAATAAAGTATATGACCCTGAGGCAGGAGATGTTCTTAGGTATAACGAAGGTGGCTACGTAGGCAACGTAAACACACAAATGTCTGAATTATTTAATTAAGAGGTGATACTATGATGGAAGATCAGATGAAGTTTGCATTCATGCAACAAGGCGGTGTCCTGCGTGATGATGGGATGAATAAAGATCCTGTTAGTGGTAATGATGTGCCTTCTGGTAGTATGGCAAAAGAAGTTAGAGATGATATAGATGCTAAACTTAGTGAAGGTGAGTACGTTGTACCTGCTGATGTTGTGCGTTTTCATGGTGTGCAGAAGTTTGAAGACTTACGTAATCAAGCAAAGCAAGGCTTTGGTAAGATGGAAAAAGATGGTAGAATAGGTGGTGAGCCTGTTAATGACGACTTTCCTATTCCTGTAAATGAATTACAGACATTTGATGAGGGTGGGGACACTAGCACATACGAGCAAACATTTGGTCAACCTTTTCAAATGGGACAACGATACGGAAGCATGTCTGATCCATCAAATACAGGATATGAACTAATTAATTATACAAGTCCTGATGGTAAAAGAACTATAGTAATACCTCACTTTAATGGTAAACCCATGAGTGCTGTGCCTACAGGTTTTGTTGAACAAGGCGCAGGTAGCACAGGTGGAGGTGGTGTTGCCATACAAGATGATGATGAAGATAGAGCAGATGCAATGGAACTGCAAAGGAGAAGAACTGCAGATAGAGGCATGAGTGATCTTGCGTTTGAAGCATCACAAAAAGCAATGAGAGACGATAGACTAGAACAAAGACCTAAAGCTGTAGAGGATTTTACAGGACAAGATTTTGCTGACTACGCAAAGCAAACAAAAGGTTTTGGCATTGACGACATAGCTATGAATGTGCCTATACTTGGAGAGTTATTATCTAGACAAGATGGAAAGATAAGAGCAAGAGCGCAAGAAATATTAAAAGATAAAGGTATGAGTTTAAACACAGATGAGTTTAATGCTATAAAAGACTTAGCTACAACACCACCACAACGTAGTTTTCTAGGTGAGTTGTTTGGAGGTAAAGTGCCTTTTACACCTGATAAAAATCTTACAGCTATGAAGTATACGGATTATCTTGGACCTGCTGATACAAAACTAGGGTATGACGTAAAAGGTTCTCCTTATGAAACAGAGGACAGAAAACAAATATCAGACACACCTAAACCTAGAGAAGAAAAATTAACACAAGAGCAGTATAAAGAGCGTGTAAAAACAGCTACAGATAGAGTTGTTGAACAAGCTAGACAAGACGCAGCAGAGGCTCGTGATGAGGTGTTACAACAAGGTGGTAGTGTGGAAGAAGCTATGGATGCACATCACACAGCTTTCACAGGTTTTGATCAGTCAGGTAACTATACCCAAGCTGCTGCAGCTAGAGATTACGAGGCATCAGGAAGAGGAGGACCTAATCCTTTTGAGATGCCCGGAATGAACGAAGGAGGTCTTGCCTCTAAACCAAAGGCAAAACCGAAACGTAAGCGTACCCCCAAGAAAGGTCTTGGGAACAAAACTAAGGCGACCTGATGAAAATCAGCCCCAACAATAGGAGTAATTATTATGCCAGAGTTAGAGAACGTAGAAAAAGTAAAAGTAGCAGGATTCGTTGATCCTCGCCCACGCAAAAACAAAAACGCAGAGCGTATCAAAAAAGATGAGGAGGAACTGCAAGAGCTTCTCAAAGCCAAAGAGCAAGGAGATAATCCTGCTGAGGAGGTCAAAGAAGCATCTGCTCCTGAAAAGGGAGAGGAAGCAACAAAAGAGGATGAGAATCTTTCAAAGGAAGAGCTTTCTTTTAAGAAAAGATACGGTGATCTACGGAGACACATGGCAAGCAAAGATAAGGAGACTGAGGAAAGAATCAAAGCTCTTGAAGATCAGTTGTCAAAAGCTACTAGAAATGAATTGGTTCTACCCAAATCTGATGATGAAATAGCAGCATGGACTAAAAAGTATCCTGATGTAGCAGGAATAGTTGAAACTATAGCTGATAAAAAAGCTCGTGAGAGATCTACTGATCTTGACAAGCGTGTGCAGGATATAGAGAAAATGCGAGTGGACGCTGTAAAGGAGAAAGCGGAAGCTGAGTTAATGAAACTACATCCTGACTTTATGGATATTCGTGAGGACGATAAGTTTCACGATTGGGCAGATGAACAACCTAAGTGGGTTCAGGATGCCTTATATGAGAATGTAGACGATGCCAAATCTGTTGCAAGAGTTATTGACCTGTATAAAATAGACGCAGGTATAAAAACTAAAAAGAGTGATGGCAAGTCTGCTGCTTCTGCTGTAAACACTAGGTCTAAGACTACTCCTACCTCTGACGACTCTAATAACAACTGGAGAGAATCTCAAATAGAGAAGATGTCAGACAAAGAGTATGCTAAAAACCAAGAGTCCATAATGGAAGCAATGCGTACAGGTAAATTTGTTTATGATTTATCTGGTGCTGCAAGATAAAAAAAGTGTTGACAAGGCATTTTTTCTATATATAACTAACACGTACAAACATATATTGTCTGACTACCTACGATAAGTATAGACCCATCTCATTTGAAATCATGTAATCAAATAGCGATGCAACTCTAAAAAAGCGTAGCCTCTGATAGCAAAATGTTTAGTTCTTAACCTAGCCAAGAGGAGGATTTATCATGGCTTTTTCAAGTGCTACAGGCTATCAAAATTTACCCAATGGTAATTTTAGTCCTGTAATATATTCCAAACAGGTACAGCTTGCATTCCGCAAGTCAACTGTTGTTGGTGATATCACCAATTCCGACTACTTTGGGGAGATTGCTAATCAGGGCGATACAGTCAGGATTATCAAAGAACCTGAAATCTCAGTCAAGGCTTACGCTCGTGGCACACAAGTTACAGCGCAGGATCTTGATGACGAGGACTTTACCCTTACTGTGGATAAGTCTAACTACTATGCTTTTAAAATGGATGACATTGAGGAAGCACACAGTCATGTAAACTTTATGCAACTCGCAACCGACAGAGCTGCATACAGACTAGCTGACCAGTATGACCAAGAAGTTCTTGGATACATGGCAGGTTATGCACAGTCAAGTTTACACTCCGTAGCTGACGCTGTTAATACGTCTGTTAGTGGTAGTGTTGCAGTTTCTACTGCAGGTACAGATGAACTTCTTACTTCAATGAAGTTAAGGAAGGATTCCTTTGCCAGTATTACCACATCATCAGCAGGGGATCACTCAATCCCTGTCCAAAACCTAGCTCCGGGTGCAACATCTGTTTCTACAGCTGCTGTTACTCCAATGGTTATTATTAACCGAATGGCTAGACTGTTGAATCAACAGCAAGTTGATACACAGGACAGATGGTTGGTTGTTGACCCAATCTTCATGGAGTTACTAGGTGACGAAAACTCCAAGTTGGTAAACGCTGACTTCAACGCAGCCGAACTAAAAAATGGACTTGCCTTAACTAGCATTGCAGGAT
>FUFK010044910.1_pt1 | contig 10444 bp, 6 predicted proteins | sample 1021851 | NCBI WGS metagenome assembly FUFK01 (sample SAMEA51879418, study PRJEB19060) | metagenome
AGTTCTTTGTGAGCTTTGATTAAAAGTAATAGGCCAGGTGTTTCATAAATCTCTCTACTTTTAATTCCTACTACTCGATCTTCAATCATATCTATTCTTCCAAAACCATGAGCACCTGAAAGATCATTTGCTTTTTGAATAATCTCTAATGGTGTTAAAAATTCATCATTAATTGCAACTGGAAATCCATTCTTAAAAACAATTTCTATATCTTGAGGAGAATCAGGTGAGTTATCAATTGATGATGTCATCGCGAATATATCTTCAGGTGCCTCTTGCATTGGATTTTCTAAAATCCCAGCTTCAATACTTCTACCAAGCAGGTTAACGTCTATTGAATAAGGCGATTTTTTTGATACTGGTGCAGGAATACCAAATTTTTCTCCATACTCTATTGCCTCTTCCCTACTCATATTCCACTCCCTTGCAGGAGTAATTATTTTCAAATCAGGGGCTAAAGCATTAATTGTTAAATCAAATCGAACTTGATCATTGCCTTTACCAGTACATCCATGAGCTACTGCATCAGCATTAATCTCTCGAGCAATATTAACGAGATTTTCAGCTATTAAAGGCCTTGCAAGAGCTGTTGATAAAGGATATTTATCTAAATATAATGCGTTTGCTCTAATAGCTGCAAAAGCATATTTTTCAACAAAACTATTAACTAAATTACCTACAATTGATTTAGATGCACCAGAATTTAAAGCTTTTTGCCTAATAAATTCCAAATCCTCACCTTGTCCAAGATCTGCTACAAAAGTAACCACTTCTGAAATTCCATATTCATTCTTTAAATATGGAATACAAACGCTCGTATCTACACCACCAGAATAAGCTAATACAACTTTTTTAACCTGCTGCATCTAAATTTGCTCCATAAATTTAAATTCTTGAAGTAATTAAAAATTTAAAAAACTTGTTAAAAACTAATATTATTGTAACCAAAAGAGCTGGACCAAAAACCAATAATAAAAGAAGAAAGTTATTAATTAATAATTGATTTGGATTTAGGTATCCAATAAGTTTAAATAATCCAGACAATAAAATCGATATTGGCCAAATTAACAAGTATTTTAAATTTCCTTTATCAAACAAAGTTTTTCTTACGCATCGTTATGTATTATCTTATATATTAGTACAACACTTTATAATGGACTCAAATAAATTAAAAATTAGACTAAATGATATTTCTGAAGTTAACCCTGCTTTAACTTGCTTTCACAGAGATGACCCAGCTCCAGTTTTACCATTAAGAGATGAACCAGATTTACTGTCTTGGCTTGAAAATACAGGAAGACTTATCGCTGAAAAAGAAGGAGATTCACCAGAAATTAGTACAATAGAGGAAGAAGAACTTTCAGCACTTATGGGAGAAAAAGAAGACTACAAAACTGAAGAAGACCCTTCAGAAGATGATTGGGAAGATTAAAAAGTCTAACTTTAAATCCCTCTTTGTTTTAAATACTCTTGCCTTAATAATCACCTCCTATTTTTTTAAAGATTTTACTTTCATAGGAGTTTACATATTATTTTTTTTTATATCTATTTTCACAACAAAGAGCGGACTAAGGATAATCAAAAAATTAAATTTACTTCAAAATATCAGGGCTGAAGGTCCTTCTAATCACTTTAAAAAAAGTGATACCCCAACCATGGGTGGGATTTTTATGATAATTCCTTTTTTAATTTTTCTTTTGATAATCACCATAAATTTAGGTTCTCTAAAGTTATTTCTTTTATTGGGAACTATTTTTGGTTTCTTTATTACAGGATTTTTAGATGATTATTTAGGTATTAAAAATAAAATGAACACAGGATTAAAAACAAAAGAAAAATTTTTCTTACAAAGTATCATCGCAATAATATTTATATTGATAGCACATGAAAAAAATTTACTAAATCCAATAATTTTAGTAACTGACAATTGGGGCCTAAATATGGATATTTTCATCTTGCCCATTTCTTTTTTAGTGCTAGTAGGCATAAGTAATTCTGTAAATTTGACTGATGGACTAGATGGATTGGCAGCTGGATGCAGTGGAATTGTCTTTTATGGATTAGGAACAGAAATATTAATGAAAGGACATCAAGAACTATTTGTTTTCAGTATTTTATGTTATTCCATGTCCGGCATATGCTTAGGATTTCTCAAATACAATAGTTTTCCTGCAAAAATATTTATGGGTGACACAGGATCCTTAAGTATTGGTGCAATTCTAGGTTCTATAGCGTTGCTAACTAACAGCGTTTTTACCTTATCTATTTTTTCAGGAATATTTATTATTGAATCTTTATCAGTAATGATTCAAGTAGGATTTTTTAAGATTACAAAAAAATTATTTCACAAAGGTAAACGCATATTTTTAATGGCTCCACTGCACCACCATTTTGAACTTAAAGGAGTAAAAGAACAAAAAATAGTTGAAAATTTTTGGAAAATCAACATTTTACTTGTGATTTTAGGTATAGTTTTAAAAATCAACCTTTGAAAAATTTGTTATGAATTTTTTTACATGGAAAGATCATGGATTAACAAGTGACTGCTCTAGTCTTGATGCAATGGCATCGAGATTTGAAGAAACTGCGAACTTAATGAAAAAACTATCGCAGAAAGGCTTCAAACTAAAGAAAACTCATAACGATAAATTAATTCTTCACCCAGATCCAAAAGTTTTTGATCAATGGGGCTTCATAAGCGAAGAACTTCCCTTTAAACAACTCTGTTTGATATCAGATGACGAATAATTTTGTGACCTTGAAAACTCTTCTGTAAGTATTGATAAATAATTTCTTACATGTGTGTTCCAACTAAAGTGCCTGTTAACACCATCAATTCCATTTCTGCTCCATAATTTCCACTGATTATTGCTAGAAATCCCTTTTTCAAGAATAACTTTTAACTTATTTATATCCGTAACATCTACAAGTAGTCCATTTTCACATTTTGAGCAAATTTCTTTTGGCCCTCCATCATCTGTTGATATTATTGGCAATCCACATGAAGAGGCCTCAAGAAGAGTTAAACCAAAAGGCTCTGTTAAAGCTGGATTAACAAATACCCCCCCTCTACTAGCAGCCCACCTATATAAAGAAGGTATCTGACTCGGAAGATGTTTTTTGGGATAAGCAACCTTTCCATACAAATTATATTTATCAATCATTTCAAAAATATTATGAAATACATCTTTTTGTTGAGGATCGAGTTTAGAAGTACTATCACGACAACCCAAAATCAAAATTAAATTAGTTTTTCTTTTTAATTTTTCAGATTTTCCATATGCCTCAATCAAAGAAGGAATATTTTTTCTTCGTACAGCTCTTGAAATAGTCAATAATGGTGGTTTGGTAGTATCTTTTAAAAAAGGTTTCATCATATTGTCAATTTCAGCGGTCTCGGTTGTTGAGTGAATATGGTGAAATTTATTGTGATCAACTCCAGGCGGAATTACTTTAGCTTTCTGAGAAGAAAAAGAAGAATATTGAGAATATTGATAAACCGACTCTTGTTTAGTACTGGTAACAACAATATTTGCGAACTTTAAGGCTTTTTCTTCTGCCTCAATTCTTTTACTTATAGAATAAAGCTTTTCAATTTGATTACTTTTTAGACCAGTATCAAGCAATTTCCTCTTTTTTTCTCTTCCTAAAGAATGACCAGTAAAAATAAGTGGAACATTTAAGGATTTACTTAGTTTAACTCCTACATATCCAGCATCTGCATAATGTGCATGAATAAAATTAGGCTTTTTATTTTTTTTATAATAAGAAATAAGGCTTTCAGTTAATTGATCTAAATAAGGCCAAAGCAATTCCTTTTTTAGATATTTATTGGGGCCAAATTTAAATCTCAAAATTTTAACTCCAAGTTCAACAAATTCTTCTTGTTGAGAATATTCATTGTCTACCTTAGGGTCATTGATTAAACGAGTGACCAAATCTACCTGATCAACTTCTGCAGTATTAGCCAAACTTTTAACTAACTCTAAAACATATTGAGTTTGCCCTCCTGTATCTGCATCCCTTCCTAATTCAAGATCTCTAGACCGTATAAGTCCATGTAAATGTAAATGTAAAAAGTTAAACCTCATTCAGCAAATTCTCCTATCGTCCGTCTTTAATACAAATAGGCTGGATTTCAGAGCGAAATATTAAGAAAGCATTATGATTTTATTATTTTTAATCCAAAAGTTTACAAAAAAAACAGATGCACACAGCTATTAGAAGCATTTAAATAAGACTTTCTTCTTACTCAAATAATTAAAAATACAAAGAAATGCAACAAAGATTTATTATTTGAGAACCTTTTTAAGATATTTTGCTGTATGGCTTGTGGAATGTTTAGCTACATCCTCGGGAATACCTTCTGCAATAATTTTACCGCCTTTGTCACCCCCATCAGGACCTAAATCAATAATCCAATCCGAACATCTAATTACATCTAAATTATGTTCAATAACAATTACAGAATTCCCTTTATCAACCAAACGCTGTATCACATCCATTAATTTATGAACGTCATAAAAACTTAAGCCTGTAGTAGGCTCATCAATCAAATATAAAGTTTTTCCTGTAGCCCTTTTAGATAATTCTGTAGCCAACTTAACTCTTTGAGCTTCTCCTCCAGATAATGTAGGAGCTGGTTGACCTAATTTGACATATCCTAAGCCGACATCTACCAATGTTGATAATCTGTCAGCAGCTTGAGGTATAGCAGAAAAAGTTTCTGCAGCTTGTTCAACAGTCATCTCTAAAACATCAGAAATATTGAACCCTTTGTATTTAACTTGAAGAGTTTCTCTATTAAAACGAGCTCCTTTGCATACTTCACATTGAACATACACATCAGGTAAAAAATTCATTTCAATAACATTGACCCCTTGGCCCTTACAAGCCTCACATCTTCCTCCTTTAACATTAAAACTAAATTGGCCAGCCTGATAACCTCTTGCTTTTGCTTCAACTGTAGCAGTAAATATCTGCCTTATAGGATCAAAAGCACCAGTATATGTTGCAGGATTTGATCTTGGTGTTCTCCCTATTGGAGATTGATCAATAACGATAACTTTGTCAATTGCCTTAATACCCTTTAACTCTTCTACCCCTTGAGGAAAAGGAACTTTTAGTCCTAGAGAATGACACAAAGCAGGGTGAAGTAATTCATTTATCAAGGTACTTTTACCACTTCCGCTGACACCAGTTACAGAAACTAATCTCCCTAAAGGAAACTCTACAGATATATTCTTTAAATTATTTTTAGAACAATTATTTAAAATTAAACTTTTTTTAACAGATGATCTACGTTCCTTTGGAGTAGGAATAGACTTCCTACCACTGAGATAAGCCCCAGTTAATGACCTCTCTGATTTCAAGATATCTTGATATGTTCCTTTAGCAATAATTTCTCCACCATAAATACCAGCACCTGGACCAATGTCTACCAAAAAATCTGCCGATTTCATAGTATCTTCATCATGTTCAACCACAACCAGAGTATTTCCTAAGTCTCTTAAACTTTTCAGTGTTTCCAATAGTCTGTCATTATCTCTCTGATGTAAACCAATACTTGGCTCATCTAATACGTACAAAACGCCGGTAAGACCTGCACCAATTTGAGTGGCCAACCTAATACGTTGAGCCTCTCCACCAGACAAAGTCATCGCTGGTCTATCAAGAGTTAAATAATCTAAACCAACATTGATTAAAAACTTTAAACGTAAACGAATCTCCTTTAAAACCAATTCTCCTATCTGCTTTTGTTTTTCTGATAAAGATATTTTTTCCAGCGAATTATCACCTAATCCCATTATTCTCTCTATGTGGGTTAAGGTTTCAGAAACGCTTATAGAAGTTAAATCAGTTATGTTGTAAGGCCCAAGTTTAACGGCCAAAGCCTCAGGTCTTAATCTTTTTCCAGAACATGTCTTACAAGGCACTAATTCTAAGTACTTTTCTAACTTTTGTTTAACTGATTCTCCATTAGCTTCACTTAGTTGTCTTTCTAATATTGGTAAGATCCCCTCAAAAGGTCTTTGAAAACCATTAGATGTTTTAAAACGACTATCAGCTTGAATTAATATCGGTTTATCAGATCCCAAAAGTAAAACTTTTTTTTGCAAATCGCTTAAATCTTTCCAAGGCGTTTTTAATTCAAAACCATAAGCTTGACCTACAGAATACAGTAAAGAGAAATAATAAGTATTATCTTTTTCACTCCATGGAGCTATTGCAGCATAAACGGGTAATGTTGGATCTGGAATAACCCTATCAGCTGTAAATTTTTTTAAAAAACCAATCCCATGGCAATCTGGACAAGCTCCGTATGGGCTATTAAAAGAGAATAATCTTGGAGAGAGTTCATCTACAATTGAACCATGCACAGGACATGCATAGTTTTCTGAATATAACTTTTCTCTTTCTAAGTTAGAAGGTAAGTTCTCTCCTTTTTTTGGAACAACTTCTACAATTGCCAAACCATCGCCTCTTTTGAGACAAGTTTGTAGAGAATCATTCAATCTTTCTTGAATTTCATCTCTCGCTATTAGTCTATCTACGACTACCTCAATATTATGAATTTGATTTTTATCCAATTCAATACTATCAGCAAGTTCTCTAACCTCTCCATTGATTCTTACCCTAGCAAAGCCCTCAGCTGCAAGTCCGCTTATCAATTTTGTATGTGTTCCTTTCTTACCCCTTACAACGGGAGCCAGGAGTTGATACCTTGTCCCTTCAGGCAGTAGAAGAATTTGATCAACCATTTCATCAATTGTTTGAGGGGCAATTGGAATCCCACAATGGTGACAATGTGGCTCGCCTGCGCGTCCAAATAACAATCTAAGATAATCTTGTATCTCTGTTACTGTTCCAACTGTAGATCTAGGATTATGACTTGTAGATTTTTGATCAATCGAGATAGCAGGAGATAAACCCTCAATATTGTCAACATCTGGTTTATCTACTTGACCTAAAAATTGTCTTGCATAGGCTGAGAGACTTTCGACGTATCTTCTTTGACCTTCAGCAAAAATCGTGTCGAAAGCCAGAGAACTTTTACCACTTCCACTAACCCCAGTAAAAACTATGAATTTATTCCTTGGCAGAGAAAGGTCAATATTTTTTAAATTATGCTGACGAGCTCCCCTAATATTTATTGAATTATCTTCTTCAGAATTATTATTGATATTTTTAACCATGTTTAAATCTATCGATGATTTAAAAAGGTTATTATAGTGGAATTTTTTTTTTTTTATGCAGCTGCTCGATCAAGAAGTCTAGAAGCGTAATCATTTGCTTCGGTATAACCTCCACCAATGAGTTCTATTAATTCATTTTTCCTTTCTTTTTTTGTGAATAATTTTGATATGGAAGTATAAGTTATTCCATCTCTTACATTTTTATAAACTTTAAAGTGTGCATTTCCTCCAGCGGCTAAAAAAGGCTGATGCGTTATACATAAAACCTGTTGGTCTTTTGCAATTTCTTTTATTAACTCAACCAAAGAAAATAAAGATTTACCACTTAAACCATTATCAATTTCATCAAAAAAGAAAGTATTGGGTTTTTTTGAAATACTCGATTTAATGGCCAATAAAAATCTTGACATTTCTCCACCAGAAATAACATTAGATAAAGGCGCTAGCTTCTGATCGGGATTAGCAGAAAATAAAAAATTTATGTTATCAATTCCATCTTTTGAAGGATTACATTCAGAAAACTGAATTAAGAAATTTGCGTTTTCTAAACCTAAATTTCTTAAAATAGTAATTACTGAATGTTGCAATTGTTTTGCTATTTTTTTTCTTTCGACAGACTGAATAAGAAAAAGAGAATTTAAATTAGTTAGAAAAATCTTGACTTGCGCTTCCATACTACGAATCTCATTATCGATATCGTTTTTTAAAAAATATGTTTTTAATTGATTTCGTTTTTCAATAAGTTGAGGCAAATCCAACGAAAAAGTTCTCTGCAAGTTTTTTAAAAAAAATAATCTTTTTTGTATCTCTGGAAGATTAGATTCAACATTTTCTAAATCTTGTATATAGGAATTTAATACGAAGATTAAATCCTCTACCTCCCCCTGAATATGAAGTAGCTTATCTCTAAATTTTTTAATTTTTGAATCGAAATCAACTGTTTTGTTTAACATTTTTATTGATTGGTTTATCAAAAAAGAGACTGAAGGTTGATCATGTCTGAAATTATTTAGGTTATCTAAAGATGATTGAATTGAATTATGTATCGCGAGATTATTTACAAGTTTATTTTCCTCCAATTCTAAATCTAAGATTTCTTCACCAGAGTTTAAATTGGCTTCTTCTAAAATCATCAGCATCTCTTTAATTGCTAAATTATTCTCTTCCTGTTTTCTAGAAAGTACTAATTTATCTTTTATTATTCCTTTTAAAACCTCATTTTCCCGCCAAATATTTTTAATCTTTGCACTAGTATCTCTAAATTCTTGAGAACATAGATCATCAATAATCAATCTTCTCTTATCTAAAGAATCAAATATAAATGTGTCGGATTGACCTGCAAAATCTATTAACATACATCCTAGTTCTTCTAGGAGTTGTTTTTTAATTGATAGATTATTAAGTCTATATTTAGATAAAACTTTATTATTTTTTCTATAAGATTTCCTTTGAATTTTTAGCTCAAAAGAGCTGCATTCAAAACCATTACTAATTAACCAATCATTAATTTGGGAAGAAGAAGAAAACTTTGCCTCAATAGCACAATGATCTTTTCCTGGACGAATTAAGTGCTTTAAAGGTATATTAGTGCCACCAAATAAAACATTTAAGGAATCTAAAATCAAAGATTTACCTGAACCTGAATCTCCAGTAATGATATTCAAACCTTTTTCAAAATTAATTTCTATAATTTCTATTAGGGCGATATTTTCTATTTTTAATTGTATTAACATGATAAATCTTCCTTATAAAAAAATTAGCTTCTTTTTTAAAAAAATAAAGGGTTTAAATATATAAAGTTATGAAAGAAGATTTTACTGATTTTATAGAAGTATCTGGCCTATTGGATTATGATCCAATTACGATATCCAAGATTTATAAAAGAAATCCGAAAAGACTCTTCAAAAGACTGTGGCAAACACTGATACCTATTTTTGCATACATTTTTTCTGTTGGATGGGATAAATTAACTGGCAGATTAAAAAATGAATCACAAGCAAGATTTAGAGCAAAAGAACTTACAAATTTATTAGTAGAATTAGGGCCTGCATTTGTTAAAGCAGGTCAAGCTTTATCAACAAGGCCGGATATTATTCCAGCGATCCTATTAGAAGAATTATCTGAATTACAAGATCAATTACCCGGATTTGATGGGAATAAAGCTATGGAATTGATAGAAGAAGACTTGGGTTCAAAAATAGATGAGATTTTTTTAGAAATCGATAAAGAACCAATTTCTGCTGCATCGTTGGGGCAAGTACACAAAGCTAAATTAAAAAATGAAGAAGTTGTTGCTGTAAAAGTACAACGACCTGGTTTACGAGAACAAATAACTCTAGATCTTTACATAGTCAGAAATATTGCGTATTGGCTAAAAAATAATATTGGATTAATAAGAAGTGACCTTGTTGCATTGATTGATGAATTAGGCAAAAGAGTTTTTGAAGAAATGGATTATTTGAATGAAGCAGAAAATGCTGAGAAATTTAGACATATGCATAAGCATAACCAAATGATCGCCGTACCAAAAATTTATAAAAAATTTACTTCTAGAAGAGTTTTAACAATGGAGTGGATTGATGGTACAAAATTAACCAATTTAGAAGATGTAAAAAAATTAGGAATAGACCCCGACAAAATGATCGATATAGGGGTTCAATGTAGCTTAGAACAATTATTAGAACACGGTTTTTTTCACGCTGATCCTCATCCAGGTAATTTGTTGGCTTTAAAAGATGGAAGATTATGTTATTTAGATTTTGGAATGATGAGTGAAGTTTCCCGAGATTCTAGATCTGGTTTAATACAAGCAGTTGTCCATTTGGTAAATAAGAACTTCGATAAATTATCTCAAGATTTCGTAAAATTAGGCTTTTTATCAAAAGAGGTTAATCTTGAACCAATAGTTCCAGCATTTCAAGATGTTTTTATAAATGCAGTTGAACAAGGAGTTTCAAAAATGGATTTCAAAAGCGTAACAGACGATATGTCAGGTGTTATGTATAAATTCCCTTTCAGATTACCTCCATATTATGCACTCATAATTAGGTCATTACTGACATTAGAAGGAATTGCTCTTAGCGTAGATCCAAATTTTAAAATATTAGGGGCAGCTTATCCTTATTTTGCGAGAAGATTAATGGAAGATCCTGACCCTCAATTAAGAGAGAGTTTAAAAGAAATGCTTTTTGTTAACAAAAAATTTAAATGGGATCGTTTAGAAGATCTCCTTTCTAACGCTGCAAAGC
>FUFK010067584.1_pt1 | contig 10444 bp, 11 predicted proteins | sample 1021851 | NCBI WGS metagenome assembly FUFK01 (sample SAMEA51879418, study PRJEB19060) | metagenome
CGTCAGTTGCAGTAAGACCACCACCAGCCATTGCTGTCACAAGGTTAGCAATAGACACTTTCTTGGTTGGGTCACCAGCGGTTCCCTCATCCGAGAATGCGATAAAGTCAGCCGCAACATCAACACCGGCAGCAGCCAAGTTATTAATGTCAACAGCAACATCGTTTGCTTGCACATCGAGACCACCGTTTGTTGCGTTAGCAACAGCGATAACTGAGTTACTAGCTGCAAGACCAGCACCAGCAAACAAGGCCGCGACATCAGCAACATGTCCTTTCTTGGTTACATTTGAATCGTTAGAGTCGATGAAAGCAAACGAGTCACCATCAGCGATTGCAGCATCAGTCAACTCGTTGAGATCAAGATCGATACCTGTGATGTGACCAACTGGGCCATCATACGAGAGACCAATACCAGCAAACGAACCAGTAATACCAAGTTTATCTGAACCGATAGCAATAGCACCGGAAACTTGAACGTCAAGATTACCAGAACCATCTTGCCCAAGAGCAAGACCAGCAACATCAGGATGAAGCTTTGCGCCGGTAATACCGTCATCTTTAACACGAAGTTCATTAGCGTTGATTTCAAGTGTGGAGTCATCCTCATTGATAGCTAAGACACCGTCAGTAGCAAGAAGACCATTACCATTAATGAGGTCGATCATGTCCGAAAACTTTTCTTTCTTTGTGCCGTTGCCGTCAGCGTCAATAAAAGCAAAGTGATCGTTAGCAACGCTAAGAACTCCAGCAGAAAGACTGTTAAGGTCAACAGCAAGGTCAGACACGTCTGCGCTGTTGTTGAAGTCGGTCATTGCAAGACCAGAGTTGGCAGCCTTAGAAAGCTTGTATCTAAGTGTACCAGTGAGCTGTGATGCTACAACGCTTGGTGCGTTAACAGTAGCACTAAAGCGACCGTTAGCGAAATCTACATCGCCAGAACCTGTAATCGAGCGGAACGAGGTAAGGTCCTTGTTAGAGTCAACGATAGCAGCTTTACCAGCAGTAAGTGTGCCGGCTGTAACGCCATCGATAACAGAAAGTTCTGCAGAAGTCAAGGAGACACCTGCAACTTTAAGGGAGCCAGCAAAGCTGAGGTCACGGGAACCAGAGATGTTACCTTTGGTAGGATCGCCGCCATTTAAGACAACGACATCACCTTCTTGGTCCAACGCACCACTAAGAACTGCGGCACCTAATTGAAATTTATAAGCCATTTATAAAACCCTCCATTTTATGATTTTTTATAAGCTTTGAGCAGATACACCTATCCAAATTTGATTCAGACAAAGCATGCCTGCTCGCTTATAATTAGTATATTGAGGTAGTAAAAATTTTAACAAATGAAGTATTTGTTACTGCCGTTACAATAAAGCTGGATTGATGCAAAGGGTGACTCCAAAATAACCAAATTTTGACCATCGATTTTATCGCCTCCAACGCTACAGGAGATTGTAATATTGTTATTATTCGCATTGCCCCCCTCATCTTTGATCACAAACGTTTGACCATCAGCTATCGTAGAGGCGGTAGGCAAACTTAACAAAACTGTATTATTCGTGCTGTCTGCTCCAATATAATAATCAGTTGAATTGATAATGTAATTGATTGTTGTAAGATGTCTTTTATGTAAAACTGCCCCACTTAGCGCCGTAGAGCCGGCCACTGACATTGTGCTTGTTGGCGTACCATCTGCCCCAACTTGTATACTGCTTGTTGTAAATGCTCGATTCGGTGTAATTTGAGTAAAAATACCCCCAGCAGAACCGGCACCGGGCACGTTTGTTAAAAATCTACCGTCTCCTCTTATAAAAGAGGCAGATATCCCGACACTTGCTGTTATATCTCCCGTTACAGCTAGTGTGCCTCCGTCAAATGTTAAATTAGTCTCACACGTCAAAGTGTTAGCATTGCCACCAACATTTGTAATTATAGAATTATTAGTCGCATTAGAGACACGAGGAACATTAATAATATCAGCGCCATCAGAAGTACTAAGATTACCAGACACTATGGAACCTTCTGGTAGTGTTAACTTTGTGGTTAGTCTGTCTGGCAAAAACACAGTACCAGATAGGTTGTTGTAAGCCATTTATAGTGCCTCCCTTAATTAATTAGAAGACAAACCAATTGGCCCCATTAGAATATAGACTAATTGCTGGATTTGATCCAGTTAAAACATAATTGGCGGCGCCATCGATGGTATAGCCCGTAGATGCGTTGATGGTAATGTCTGTCCCATCAGTATGTCCAACTTCATCTTTGATTAATAATATAGATCCCGAACCGTATATAGATGCACTTGGTATTAGAATTGATACAGTCCCAACACGTTTGACACCCAAAATATAGCTGGGTGCACTGGCAGTATACACAGGACCAATAATTGGCTCATACAACACATTTAATCCGCGAATATGTGTTGCTTGTGTTGACGTACTAGCACTTAAAATATTAGGACCGCCGGACCTTTTAACTACAAGGCTACCTACTCTTGTGTGTGTGTCATCGTTAGTGTTTCCAAAATTTGTTGAGCCGGTAGCATCAATAATTGTGATATCGCGATATTGAAATACACTCGCGCTAACAGTACCTGTAACTATTAGGTTTCCTGAGAGTACCAATGAGTTCGGTGGGTTACCTCCAACTGACGCAGTAAAATATCTGAAATGTAAGGAGCCGCTTGTTGAGTTAGTGCCCGTAAGAAACTGCACTGAGCCGGTAGGTCCGGCCGCTTGGCCACCTCCGCTACTCTCTCCGCAATCTACATAAGCCCAACCGAATGACACTATAAAACTCCTTAGAAACTACTAAAAGCAATAGCAACCCGGCCATCGCCGCTTGCAGAGCCTGTTTGTAATGAAACCCAATCGGCGCCATAAATTTCAAGAACTCTAGACTGGTTGAAGCCAACTTTATACGAACCACTAGGTGGAGAGTTTGTAAAGTCCTGCTCTTGTACTTCTGTCCACCAACCAACAGCAAAATTATAAACATACACATTAGTCACAGTGGCAGAACCAGAAGTAGCTATGTGTAAGTATCTTTGGTTTTCATTCCTATAAATACCAAAAGATTGTGATGTAAACTGATTTTCAGATAGCTCTCTAAGGCTAGCTAAACTCTCTGCACCTGTGACAAAGTTTTTGTCTCTGTTATTCGGTGCTTTTGGTCTGTGTGTTCGGCCAAAGCTTTCGAATCTAAAATTTGACATAATATAATCCCTTTTTTGTACTTACAATATAAATAGTGCTTACTTTTTTCTATTGCGTCTTTCTTTTGCACGCTTACGTTTAAGTTCTTGACGAATGCGCGCGCGTTCCGCTTTGATGCGTTTTTCTTTCTTTTTAACAGAAGGCTTTTTATATCTTCTTCTGTCTTTAACTTCTTCAATAATTCGCTCTTTTTTTACTTTCTTAATAAATCTACGAATCATTTTTTCTGCGTTGCCGCGGCATTCTCTAGATGTTACTGATACATTACATTGCTTTTTCATAATTCACTTCATTGCTTTCCAGATTTTAGATGCACCACCCATCATTGATGTAATATCGACTCCTGCATCGCTTGGGTTGCCTAAATCAACAGACCCGGCGCTAGCGTCTGTCTGTGCAGGGGCTGGCGTAGTATTCTCAAACAAGTCAACTCCATTAAATGCATCTTTGCCTATTGCATCTAACATACGTTTTTTTTGCTCCTTAAGTTGCGACACACGTTTGTTGATAATTTGCTCATCCGTGTTTTCGTTAAATAGTGGCTTGGGAGTATTTTTCTGAGCTTCGACAACCAAGTTACCTTGCATGCCAGTAGCTACCTCAGATACAATATTAGACAACAGACCTTCTTCGAGTAAAACTTCGTGTATACATTCTTTTACAAGAGGCTTAATTACTTTTTTTAAATCTCTTTTATTCATTTAATAATCCATTGATTTCATTTAGTATAATGTTTTCTAAAAGTGTACCAATTTTTTGATCTTCATAGCCGCGGCGTTTCATTTGGCGCGCTAAATTTCTAGAAATTGCTTTAACTAATTTATTTAATTTTACTTTGTCAGCAAAAATGGCTTTCAAAGCAGGGTCAGCATCAAGCAATCTACGATTATCAGATACAAATCTTGTTATAATTTTACCAATAATCTGGCCGCGGCCACCTAAAGCATCAGCTTTTTGCCGGATATCTGCTCTAGCTTGCTGGTTGGCAGCTTTTTTACCTTGTCTAAATTCAAAACCTTTTTTGTGATATTTNTTAAGCTTNGGTGANGTCTTAACATAATTCATCAAATCTTTNANTTCATCAACTGTAAGNTCNTCGACTGTNCCNGGAAAGCCGCCNAATCTTTTACCTAAGAANTCTCTAAACTTTTCAGGATCNGGCTGNTCNGCTACGTTAAAAATTCCTAAGATATANTGAGAAGCNACCTTCATNCGATCTTCAGGNTGATTNGGTCTNGTTAAGTCTCTCAATCTATTAAAAAGGTGACTTTTAATTCTTGATGTGTTTGTCGCTTCTTCGATAGTTTCAGGTTCAATGCGTTCTGCTACAGGTATCTTTCGTTGTTTAAGATACTGAGCAATGCGCGTTGCTAATTTTTGAGCAACCTGCTGGCTTAAGCCAAGCTGTTGAAGTTGCATTGAAATCGGTTGTTCTTTGCCGCCGGGAAGATTTTTTTGGCGCGCTGATACGGATAGCGGTGAGTCAGCATCAGGTACTTCTTCCACATCAACTGGGGTTGGTGTGACAGGATCTTCTTCGGGGTCTTCTTCCTCATCAGGTAACTTAACAGTTTTTCCCTTACCTGAAAGAGTTGCTCCTAAATCTTTAAGATATCCGCTATAATTAGAAAACATTTTCCCAGCACCGGAAAATAAACCCTCTTCTAGTTCTTCTTCGTTTATTTCTTCGTTAAGAAAACTTCTCCATAAGTCTGTAATGTTTTTATCGCCTTCAAAGCTGCTCCAATCACTCATTATTTAATACCTCATTTAAACGTCTGTTGATACGATCTGCCTTAGTAAATACTTTGTTTTTAAATTCTTTGGCTTCTTTCATCATAAATGCGCCGGGGGTTGACGGTTCCGATACAAAATCAAAACAAATTAATTGAAAGTCATCTTCTACCACTGTGTTGCCTTGCGACTCAGAAACAGAACCCATACCTCTAGAGGAAATTCCAATACTAACCCCAGCGCCTACTAATGATTGTAAAACTTGACCAGAGGGCGTGTCTAATACTTTAGCCTTTCCCATGACGTTTTTACCATCCCACCAGACATCCGTCATCATGTGTGAGGCATTTCTAAGGTTTATAACTGAGTCTTCTGGGTGATCTAATTCTCCCAAAGCCCGACGTTCTTTGACAAGCTTAGAATAGTTAACCATCTCGCGCTTCAATACGTGCTCTGGATAAACTCTGCCATTTCCATTAACTGTGTCTGCTTTTTGAATGATGCCAGTTAACATCATGCCGCCTCCTGCTACGAAGCGCTTTTCTTCTTCAGTTAATAAATCTTGGCAAACTCCACCCTCGCAGAGTTCATAATACTCTCTAAGTAGCTTTTGACTCATAGTTAAGATCCTTTACAGCATCGTCTAACTGGTTGCAGCATCCACTTGCTTGTCCAAGTGGCAGGACTGTTGATTTGCGTGTTTGTGTTCATGTTTTACTCCATTATCGCCAAATATCATATTCAGCACATATGATGTTCCTGAAGAAAGCCATCCTAAAAGAAAATAATTTGCTGCAGAAACCTCAAAACTAAATAGTTCTGTAAATGGAGAAAGAAGCATTAAAAACCAACCTACATGAAAACCCATGCACATTGGGCAATTAAACAGTTCTCCTAACTTTCCTTTTGTTGGCCTTATTGCATTGAATATTTTGCCGTATACGATTATTTGTGTGAGACCATACGCACAAAGTATAAATGTTATTAACTCCAATTTTACCTCTATATTGTATATAAGTAGCTTAAAGAATAGGGATCTCTAATAAAGCCGGGGCGAATAGAGCCTTTTTCTGTTGATTGTGGCACCTCACCAAGCTCAGTAGAATCTTCTTTGTCTGGATGTACAATTTCATCATCAGCCATTGATACAATAGCTTCAGTAGATTCAAAGTATGGGCGCTCCTCATCAATAAATTTAGAAATATTAATTAATGTCATTTTAGCTGTACTTAAATCTTCTTTAAAAGGTTTTTCTAATTCGCCCTCTAAAGCTCCATAAAAGGCGCCGGCTTGAATGCTTTCTGGAATTATTAAGCCTTTCTTGCGTAAGTGTGCAAATAAACGGTTTTGTGCTCCATAAACCAAATCAGTCATCGTCTCTTTTGGAAATGCCATAATTTTGTTTTTGTTTGGTGATAATACAATGTCAATATCACCATGATCAAAAATCATAAGATCGCCACTCATGCTTTTACGCATGTCCATTTCGAGACGCACGATGGCTGTTTGATGGCCGCGGCCTATTTTAACTGTTAGAGCCATCTGCAAAAATTTCCTTTGTTAAGTCTTGTGTTTTTAACACCGTCAGCAAAACTTCATCGTCGATTTGTTTTGATGAGAAAGATTCAAGTTTTTCAATTACTTGCTCAAGCTTGCTAAACATTTCATTATCGCTTTTAATTTCTTCTACAGATTTAGCTTCTTGCAATTGATCTTTTAATCTTTCTATTTCATTGTTTAAATAAACTTTTAATTCTAATGAGTTGTCCGTGAATGATGAAATATAGTGCGTTAGTAGTTCTTTTTGTTCTTCTAATAAATTAGTTGAATACTTTTGATTAAACTTTGACACAAATGCGGTTACAACCACATTATCAATTTGTTGATCGTTTTCCTTAACAAGGTTTGCAGTCATATATTCAACCATTTCGTTTTCTAGCATGACTCTTGTTTTTGGGGTAGTTTTTACTGAAAACAACTGATCAATGGTAGCTAAAGTTTTATAATTTGGTACAAAATTACTAAAAATATCCGAGTCTATATCTTTGTTAATGTCAGAGATCATTCTAGATTGAATGTTAAATAACCCTGTTGGNTCNATNANNCTTTTNTCTTCNGTGGCAGCNTCNATNAANCTNCGGCTNTCTTGNTCNNTCATGCCNCGNCTTTCATATAAAGAACGNTAGCAATCTAAATCTTTACTTAAAATTGATTTTGAGTTGAAGTACTTTTTTAAAAGATCGACTACTTTATTTTTCTGTTCATTATCACCTTTTAAAACTGCGGCAGTGGCTTCTTTTACAAGGGCCTCGTAAACAAAAGCAGTGTTCCTTTTTTTGTTATGNTTGTTCTTCATCNTTTTGCTCCNTAATAACTTTTTTATTTTCTAAACTATTAATAATACTTCTAATGGACTCGTTTACNTCAAACAATTTCTGTTCTTCAACTTGTNCATTCAACTTATAAATAGGCTCTTGATCTTCATAAATGCCTTTTGCTATGCTTGGGATGCTGTTGATTTCTGAGCCTGGAAAAACATTTCGCATAGTATTGCTACTCTTTTCCGCATTTCTATTACCTGCATAACTTCTTACTCTAGGTCCAGAGTCTTTTCTTCTGTCGTTCTTAACTGGTGTATATTTGCCGCCCTTTTCGTAAGTTTTAACATCAGGTCGACTGCCCGGTGGTACCGCCAATAATGGCGAATCGTCACCGCCGGCTTCTCCACCGGGCGTATCACCTGCTGGTGGGACATCTGTTCCCACATCACCCGCGGGGATTTCTTCAGGGCCCCCAGCAAGGTCATCGCCGCCAAGATCTCCCCCTAAGTCGCCTCCTAGATCNCCGCCACCTAAATCTCCACCTAGACCACCGCCGGCGTCACCAGCAGCGGCCGCTTCTGCAACTTGCTGCAGAGACGCGTCATGCTTGCGATCATAGTACATTTCGCGTTGATTACGAATAAACTCTTCATGAGACAAGCCAAAGATATGTTCTGCAACCCAACGGCGTGAGAAAAACCCTTCCGTAGCTGAGCCGGCAATGTCAAACTTTTGCTTCCAATGTTCGATTTCTTGAAGCTCAGCAATTTTTGATGGGTTGTTAAGAGACAATTTAAATGACAATAAATCATCTCCGCGGAACCCAAGTGTGTAAAGGTGAATAATGCCAACCTTTTCAAGTTCCGCGATAATAACTCTTTGCAGTCTTTGAATTGTTCTTGCAAAACGAATGTCTTTTTGTGCAAGTGTTGTTTTATCTTCTGCTGCTCCTTCACCCATCGCAAGATATGCTTGAGGAATTTTAAGTGCCGAAAATAGTTTATCACGAAGATACTTAATGTCATCAATTGCTGTGATGTTTTGTGCTCCTGCTAAATTTTGAATATCGGTAACAGAGCCAGCGCGGACTGGAATAAAGTAATCTTCTTCGATTGACATTGGATTGTATCGTAGATCAACGCGCCCGGTATCAGGATTCACTACGGAGTGCCTTTTTAGCTGGGTAACGATTTTTTCCATGTATTGCTCAACCTCATTTGGAGGAATAGCGCCTACATCAATTTTAAACACTCTGCGTTCAGAGGAGCGTACAACACGATATGCCATCATAGCGTCTTCCATAAGTGTAAGCTGCCGCCAAATGCGGCGGGCTGGCTCAAGAATAGAAGTGCCGTAAGGGGCATACTTGTCGTTTCCCAGAACACGAAAATGAGCAATTTGCCAGTTTTCAAACGTCATACCAGCAGAGTTCCACTGGTACTGCACATAATTCGGATTTGTAGCATCTTGGCCTTCCAATCTTTCAATCTCTTGAATAGGTAATGATATGACTGATTTAATTCCAAACTTTTCATCTATGTCCATATATAAGAAAAAGTCTCCGTATTTGCACATTGTACGAGACCAACCAAAAAGATTATATTCAATGTTAAGAATACTACTATACAGGGTATCCAGCACGGCGCGGATTTCCTCATTAGCGCATTTGATATTAAGCATTGGTTTTAAGTCCGAGTATGTTGTCATCTCATCGGCATAGATATCCATAGTTGATGCTATTTCGGGCATGTATTCCATTTGATCAAAATCAACATATCGTTCGGATCGACGTTGATTTGCAATAGCATTAGTTGCAATTTGATCAAGCGGATTGTATAGTGTCTTCTTAAATTGTTGACCAGACGCAGTTTTAAATCTAGATGAATATTTATCTAGGTGTTGTCGTCTAATTCGTCGACCTGATTGTGATCGATAATTTACAATCGGTCCAGAAAAAAGACGAGTTAATCTTTTAAATAACTCTGACTCTTGATTGGCCGGATTTTTACCTTTGGGTCTGATTCTATTGTCTGCCATTTAGTTGCTCACTTTATAATCCATTTAAATTGGTCATACATGTTTTTTGCTTCATTCATTTTATCAAATACGTTGTCTTTTTTGTAGCCATGTTGGCCAGATATTTGTGTATTCATGGTAGTTTTTGAAGTTTTAATTGCGTTTATGAATGCCTTTTGATAATTTAAATCTCGGGCACCTGCTTGTAACGCAGTATCTCTTACCCAACACGCAATAGCAAGTGCCATAACAAGATCATCATTATAACCTTTCATTGCTTGTGGTTTACCATTCCTCCAAATAAAAGTTTTCATCTCATTAATTGTACGAGAAGAATATATTTTAATTAGTTTGTTTCTTATAAACTCTTCTAATTTCGCTACAATGAGTGGCCGAGTCTTTATAGATGTTGTAAAACCTGCAACAGCGGTAGTGCGAGTTTCGGCTTGATGTTGCTCTATGTACTCATGTGTAGACTTAATGGAATAGTACAAATTTGGATATCCATAATCGACCAGTTTATCGAGAACTGTGTAACCAATGTTATTATTCTCTACCACAAGCATCGCGTTTCCAAATTCTCTCCCTACTTGATTCAAGAAGTTTGCATACATGTCTGGCGTTGGCTTACCTTGATACTCGCCTATTATTTCGAGGGTTTCTAATTTAATCATGTGCATAGTAGAATAATCAGCACCATCGCCGCGTGACACATCTGCCACTGCGAGATAGTTACATGCTGGATCATATTCTTCCCAAATCCAAAAGTTTCTATCGAAACCGGTTCTGTATTTGGGTTCTTGAACATTTTCCAATAACCATTTCATACAGTCAGGATCTATTACAGTTTCGCCAGAAGTATTGAAGTTACATTCAAGCTCTTGAGCGATTTGTCGTTTTGACATATTTTTGGTTTCTTTTTTATACCACTCTTCGTCTCGGTCAGGATGAACATCCCACATTAAAGTTGTTAAGTTAAAATTGTTTGCGCCTGTTTCGGCTTCTGTACAGGTCTTGTGGAACCAGTTACCTACACCGTTTGGAGTGGATAAAGCAATGCATCGACCACCAGTTGACAGTGTAGGATACAATCCAGTCCACAACTCTTCAAGACCCTCAATGTGTGCGGCCTCATCAAGAACAAGCAACGACAGCGCCT
>FUFK010043750.1_pt1 | contig 10443 bp, 9 predicted proteins | sample 1021851 | NCBI WGS metagenome assembly FUFK01 (sample SAMEA51879418, study PRJEB19060) | metagenome
TGGACAGTTATCATTTGCTGAAGTATCAGGTGGAACCTCTTGGCAAGCAGTAAAAACTTCTACATTTACAGCAGTTGCTGGTGAAGGTTATTTTGTAAACACAACTGGTGGTGTAATAACAATGAATTTACCTGCAGGAAATTTAGGAGATGAAGTAGTATTTATTGATTATGCAGGAACTTTTGATTCAAATACTTTTACAATCTCAGCAAACGGTTCAGAAAAAATAAACTCATCAACTGATGATTTAACAGTTTCAACAGAAAGAGCAGGAAATACCTTAGTCTATACAGATTCTACACAGGGCTGGCTGTTGAAGAATAATTAAGGAGATTAGGTAATGACAACCTATAGAGAAATAGTCGGAAAAAAAATTAAAAAAGTTACGTCCGATCCTTCAACAGGAATAGATGGACAGATGTGGTATAACTCTACAACTGGAAATCTTAGAGGATTAGCAGTTGTTGAAGCATGGTCTAGTTCTGGATCTTTAAGTAGTGCTAGAGGTTTTGTTTCACACACAGGAACACAAACTGCCAGTCTTTTAGCTGGTGGTCTCTCTCCTGCACCAACATATTTTTCTGCATCAGAAGAATATAATGGATTAGGTTGGACAACAGGTGGTAGTTTACCTGCAGCAACTTATGCATTATCTTCAGCAGGAACTCAAACTGCAGCGTTAGTTTTTGGAGGAGCAAATTCTTCAGATACAAAACAATCTACTACATACACATATAACGGTACTTCTTTTTCAGCAACTCCAAATTCTTTAAATACTGCAAGAGATCAATTATCTGGTGGAGGAACCCAAACATCCGCACTAGCAGTTGGTGGAAGAGTATCTTCTGCTGTAGTAACAAACATGGAAGAATGGGATGGTTCATCATGGACTAATTTAACTGCTTTACCAGAAAAAAGAGGTTACACACATGCTAATGGACCAGAAACTGCTTTTTTTATGGCTTCAGGTGCTTTAGGAGATAATGCTGGATCACCTTATACAAGTGCAACATTAAATTATGATGGTAGTTCAATAAGCACTGGAGAAAATGTTAATACTGCCAGAAGTGCTGGTGGAGCTGCTGGAGATTCAGCAAATGCAATATTTTATGGAGGAGATATAAGTGGAACTTCACAAACAAAAACTGAAAAATATGATGGAACCTCTTGGTCTGAAGTAGCGGATATGGCAGTAGCTAAAAGAGGGTCAGGTGCTGGAGCTGGAACAAGTAATGCTGCTGCACTTTCAGCAGGAGCTTATGGTCCACCTGCGTCTGCTTCAACAGAAGAATTTACATCATCAACAAACACAATTACAGGAGCAGCGTGGGCTAGTGGAGGAGCTCTGCCCCAAGGTACAAACATGGCTGCAGGATGTGGAACTCAAACTGCTGGTTTAGGTTTTGCTGGGTATAGCGATACTTATCCTGGTAGTCCTAATGATATAACAGAATCTTATGAATATGACGGTTCTACTTGGACCGCTGGTGGAGATGTAACTACAGGTAGATATGCACTTGGAGGTGCGGGAACTCAAACGGCTGCTTTGGCTTTTGGTGGTGTAGGTTCTCCTCCTGTTGGTTACACTGGTAGCACGGAAGAATACGATGGTTCATCTTGGACTGTAAACCCAACTCCTTATTTTTTAAACCAAGCAAGATCTAATATGGCTGGAGCAGGAACTCAAACTGCTGCTTGGGCAGCTGGTGGTTATGCTGATCCTGGAACTAATTATTATGCTAACGCTGAAACTTATAATGGAACTTCTTGGACAGCAATACCTGCTTTAAACACAGCTAGACAAAGTGGAAGAGGAGGCGGAACAACTACTGCTTCGTTAGTAGCGGGTGGAGAACCTGGAACAGGAGCTGTTTCTATTGTTGAGGAATACAATGGTTCTTCTTGGACAACGGTTACTAGTCTTCCTTTAACAGCTAAAAATCACGCTGCGTCTGGAACACAAACTGATGGACTTGTTTACAGTGGGACATTAGGAGGGTCTACATCTGCTGTAACTTTAGGTTATGATGGAACAAACTGGTCGACAAGACCATCTATGGCATCAGCTAGAAGACAAGGAGCCTCATTTGTTACTGCTCCTGCATCAGCTTCAACAATGTTTGGAGGATCTTCTAATAATACAGGGGGGACGGCAACAGAAGATTTTACTGGAGAAACAACAACAGCTAATGTAGAAAGTTTTACAACNAGTTAATCATGACAACATATAGAAAAATACACGGTAGAGCAATTAAGTCAGTAAGCTCAAATTTATCTGCACCAAGTGCAGAAGGTCAAATTTGGTTTAACACGACAGATAATAAATTTAAATCTGTTGTTATTTCAGAAGCGTGGTCAAGTAGTGCACCTTTAGCTACAGCGAGAGATGACGCCACAGGAAGTGGAACACAAACAGATGGTTTAATGGCGGGAGGCTTTACTACAACTGCGGTAACAACCACAGAAGAATATAATGGGTCAGGTTGGAGCACTGGTGGAAATTTAGGAACTGCTAGATATCTTATGGCTGGTGGAGGTCCATCAACTGCAGGTTTAGCTTTTGGAGGATATGTTTCTCCAAATAGAAAAGGTGAAACAGAAGAATATAATGGGACTTCATGGTCTGAACAAAGTGATTTAAATACAGCAAGAGGATGGATTCAAGGAACTGGAACTCAAACTGCAGGTTTGTGTGTTACTGGATCAGTAGGTGGTACGCCCCCTGCTACAACTGCAGTTGAAGAATATAATGGTTCGTCTTGGACTACTGTTAATGCACACCCAGCTGAAAGATTTTACATGCCTGCAACAGGCCCACAAACAGCGGCTTTAGCAACTGGAGGAAGAATTGGACCATCTGGTACTAGTTTAACTACTAGTGCAGCGTATGATGGAACAAACTGGACGTCAGGTGCAACTATGAATGTCGGTAGACAAGCCCACGCAGCCTCTGGACCTAACACTGCAGCTTTAGTTTTTGCAGGTAATGCACCACCTGGTTTAAACAGTTCTGAAAGTTATGATGGTAGCACTTTTTCAACTTCTGGAACTTTAGCTACCGCTAGAAATAATTTAAGTGGTAGTGTAAATGGAAGTAACACTTCAGCGTTAGCTTTTGGTGGAGAGCTTCCTAATAACACTAACACAGCAGTAACAGAAGAATTTAATAAATCAGCAAGTGTCATCACAGCTGGAGCATGGGCTAGTGGTGGATCTCTTTCTACAGCAAGACAAGACGGCGCTAGTTTTGGAGTGCAAACTTCAGCAGTTATTTTTGGTGGAGAGCAAGGTCCTCCAGGAAATACAAACGCTACAGAGCATTATGATGGAACTAGTTTTAGTTCAGGAGGAAATTACACTAATTCATATACGAGAATCGGAGCTTTTGGTGTTTTAACGGCTGGAGTTGGTTATGGAGGTGGAAACCCATACGGAAACACTAATACCTCAGAGTATAATGGTAGTGCTTGGACAACAGTAAATGCTTATCCAATATCAGTTGCCTCTTCTAGAGGATGTGGAGTTTTAACAGCAGGTTTATCATGTGGGGGAGATACATTTCCACCTGCACCTACTAGAAACTCAAATACAGCTAAAGAGTATGATGGAACTAATTGGACATCTGGTGGAAATTTAGGAACAGGAGGATATGCAGGTATGGCGGCTGGAACACAAACAGCAGCAGTATTTGTTGGAGGAACTGGCAGAAACGCTTTAACAGAAGAGTATGACGGTTCATCTTGGACAGCAGGAGGTGCATCAATTATTAACATGTCTTTTGGTGGTAGTTCTAGTGCTGGGACACAAGATAGTATGACAACATTTGCAACAAATTCCTCTCCATATGCTTTTGTTCAAAGGTACAATGGAACAGCTATGGCTACAGATCCCCCTATTACAACAGCTAGATATTCTGGAACAGGAGCAGGAACAGCACCTGCATCTTTAGCAATGGGAGGAAGAGCTCCACCATTTTCAACAGCAGTGGAAGAATTTACTGCAGAAACAACAGCTTTAAACGTAAAAGATCTTACACAAAGTTAATAATTATGATATACAATTTTAAAAAGGAGGACTAAACTATGGCACACTTTATATATGGAGTAGCTGAAAACACTGGTAAAGGATTTTTCACTGCAGAAGACAGAAGAAAATTCTTCCTTAGAGGTTATCCTGCAAACGTCTGGATGGTTGGCAACAACGTTGACGGCGCTATGTGGTTAGCTGAAAAAGGCGGTCGTGAAAAAACAAAAGCAGAAGCACAAGCTTTGATTGACGCTGAAGTAACAGCAGCTCAAGAAGCATGGGATGCTCAGTCTGATGAACAAAAAGCTAGACCAGGTAATGCAAGACCAACAGACGTAATATTGCCATAAGGATTTTTAAATGGCAACTTACGAAGAAATACATGGCAAAAGAGTAGAAGTATTCGATGATGACCCTACGATAGATTCAACATACGAGGGACAGGTTTGGTATAACTCGGCTACAGGTAAGTTAAGAACTGTTGTTGCTTTTGCGTCTTGGGTAGCTGCACCTAGCATGTCACAAGCAAGAAGAGCTGTTGGTGGTTTTGGAGTACAAACTGCTGCAGTGATGGTTGGCGGAGATAATGGTGCTGGGACATTTTTTTATAGAAACGTAGAAGAATATAACGGAATTGGTTTTAGTGCAGGTACAAACATACCTGAAATGGGATCTCCATCTCCAGGTAACTACTTAGGTCTTACTGACGTTGGACAAGCTGGAACAGAAACAGCAGGATTAATTTTTGGTGGTGAGAGTTATACACGTCCAAGTAATATGACTGCAGAATACGATGGTTCAGCTTGGACAATTACTGGAAACATGAATAATCTACGTAGAGGAACAGGATGTGGTGGAACACAAACTGCAGCTTTTGCATGTGGTGGTTATGATGGTTCAAACAGAGCGTATACAGAACACTATAATGGTTCATCTTGGACAAATAGTAACGCTATGAATACAGCTATGATGTGTGCTAATGGAAGAGCAAATTTAGCACCTCAGACAGCAGGTTTAGTTTTTGGAGGAAGTGTTGTGCCAGGTAATACAACTAGAACTACCACAGAGGAATATAACGGATCAACTTGGGCAGCTGGTGGCGCTTTAAACAATGCAACTTTAAATGCCTCTGGCGCTGGAACACAAACAGCAGGTTTAAAATTTGGTGGAGGACCACCTGAAAGTTCAACAATAGCAAGCACAGAAAATTACGATGGAAGTTCTTGGACCACAGGAACAAACATGGGAACCCTAAGAACAGGATGTGGTGGTGTAGGTTCTCAAACAGCAGCGTTAGCGGCAGGTGGTAAAATAAGTACAACTCAAACTGCAGCAGAAGAATACAACGTATCAATTAATACATTTACAGCAGCAGCATGGGCTAGTGGTGGAACTTATCCAACAAACATTTATGGAGCTGCAGGAGCAGGAAATACACCCGCTGGATTAGCGTTTGGTGGATACAATGGATCTGGAGGAGTAACGACAACGTCAGAATATGATGGAAGCACTTGGACAGGTGGCGGAGCTTTACCCGTTGCAAAAAGATATTTAACAGGTTTTGGAACACAAACGGCAGCTCTTGGTGCAAAAGGAAGAGTTCCAACAGGTTCACCAGCTGAAGTAAATACTAGTGAAGAATATGATGGTTCTAGTTGGACATCAGGTGGAACTGCTAGTGTCGCTGCTTCACTGCTTTCAGGGTCAGGAACTCAAACATCAGGATTAGTTTTTGGAGGAACTACTCCACCTTACACAAATTCAACCGAAGAATATAATGGTTCTTCTTGGACAACAGGAGGAAATTTAGGTACAGCCAAAGCTAATGTTAGCGGAACTATAGGAGGAACTCAAACTGCAGCACTTGCTTTCTTTGGTGACGATGGCAGTACACCCCTTCCTACTAACACAGAGGCNTATGACGGAACATCTTGGTCAGAACAAAACAACGTGCCAGCAGGAAGATTTGCTGGTGGCGGAGCAGGAATACAAACTAGTGCATATGGTTTTGGAGGATATACATCTCCTGGAGTTCCTAACCAAACAACATCAACAATTAATTATAATGGAACAAGTTGGGCATCCCAACCAAGCATGGCTACAGCAAGAGGTTACAATTCAGGTTCTGCGGGAACTGGACCAACAGGTATATTTACGATAGGTGATTTTCCTGTTGCAAACACAACAGAACAATTTACAGAAGTAACAGAAACAGCTACAGCTAAGACATTGACAACTGGTTAATAAAGTATATATTACTGGATGAAAGGATTATTATGACAGAAAAAAGAAATATACATGCACTTATAGAAAAAGAAGCACCTAGCTTAAATAATNTATTAGACCCAAATGATGTAAAGGCGTTTAAAGAAATGACAGCCGAGCTTCGAGACACATGGACCAAGAAACAAGTATTTAGAACAGAAACAGAAATGAGAATGTCTGTTCTTCAAGATATGAAGTATCCAACAAAAGCTGCAAAATATTGGCAGTGTGTTAGAGAACAAAACGTATTTTTAGAAAACTTAATGACTCTATCTTTTGATTGTAGAAGACAAGAAGCAAAACTTAAATGGTTAGAGAAAAAAATAGAAACTGAAAAAGACGAATATAAATTAACTAAATATCAAATAGATCTTGATGAAGCTAGATATGGTTTAGCTAACATGCAATTAGTTGCAAGAGATCGTATGAGAGAAATTAAACTTTGGTCTACATTAAAAAAAGAATTTGATGATGGATCATTTGATACAAAAGACGTTAACAGACACCAATTAGATTCTTATCATTTAATAATGAAAAACAAAGCAGAAACACTAACATCAGGATCTAGTCAACCTGAAGTGTTTAATGTATTAGGTCAATTAAAAAGTATAGAAAGAGTTAAAAAATCAGGAGAAATGATTTACAATAAGAAAGAACAATTAACAGATGATCTCGGCGCAAAACCCAAAGTTTAATTTTATATTTTTAGGTCAATCAGTATTAAAGTATCAAGTGCCTTTAGAAATATTTCATGTAATTAATGGAGTATATGAAAATAAATATCGTGAATTAAAACCTGCAAATAAACAACTTGTTGGTAAAATAGAAAAAGAACATAGTTTATTTTATAATGGTGAAGATAGTAATAAGATGACCAAACATAATTATCTTCCAACAAATGTATTAATGTGGTTTGAGTCTATGTTTAAACACTATTTAGACTGGAACAAGATAAAAGAATATAAATTACATTTTAATTCTGTTTGGGTTAATCAAATGTTTGAACACGAATATAATCCAGTGCACGTGCACCAAGGAACATTNTATACAGGACTATCTAGTGTTATGATTTTAAAATTACCTAAAAGTTTTGGTGTAGAATATTCTGCTAGTGAGGCACCACAAAATGGTAGATTACAAATATTAGGTTCAGTTTCTGGTCAATTTGCTCATGTAGATTATCAACCAGAAATTAAAGAAAGAGATTTTTATATTTTTCCATATGATATGAGGCATTGTGTTTATCCTTTTAATGGACCTGGATGGAGAAGAACTCTTGCAGCAAACATGGATGTTGATTATGATCCGATTAGAAATAGAGGAGTAAGTTAATGTACGAAAATCAAATTATAACAGAACCTAAATGGAAGAGTTGGATAATACAAACAACAACACCATTATTTACACCAGACCAATGTAGACAAATTATAGAATGTGGAAGACGTCAACCACCACAAAAAGCACAAGTAGGCATGGGTAAACCAGGCGGTGGCACAGATACGAGTAAAAGAGTTACAACTATATCTTGGATACCATTTCAAGAAATGGGACACATGTATCGTGATTTAGATAAATTTATACAAAAAGCAAATGAAAACCATTTTGGTTTTGGAGATGTTAGAGTTACAGAAAACGCACAGTTTACAGAATACCCAGAAGGAGGATTCTATGACTGGCATATGGATTGTGATACAAACATGGCTCATGAACCACCTGTTAGAAAAATATCAATGACTTTATTATTAAATGATCCATCAGAGTTTGAAGGTGGACATTTAGAATTAGGGTCTCCAAATAATTATGGAGAACTTAAACAAGGTCATGCAATTTGTTTTGCATCTTTTATAAACCACAGAGTGCAACCGGTAAAAAAAGGTATAAGACAATCTTTAGTTGTTTGGTTTGGAGGCAAACCTTTTAGATGATTAAAGAACAATTTTTTCCAACAACCATATATGGTAAAGATGTAAAATTAGATAATCAGTTATTTGCTAACGAAATAATTGAGTGGTCTAAACGAGACCCTGGTGTTAAAAAAACAAATCGTAATGGTTGGCACTCTACGACTGAAATGCATAAAATGCCTGTATATCAACCTTTAGTAAATGAGTTATTTGTAATGATGAATGATGTATGGAAAGAGGAGTGGTTAGATAGAGAGCCTGTATTAGGTAACATGTGGGCAAATATAAATCCACCAGGTGGATACAACGCTGCACATATACATCCAAATAGTTTATTTAGTGGAGTATATTATATAAAAGCTCTAGGGAATTCTGGTAAGTTATCTTGTAATGATCCAAGACCAGGTGTGCAATTAAATATGCCTACAAGAAAAAGAGGTCAACCACCAAAACATTTATGGAGAGAAGTTAATTTAGAACCTAAAGAAGGTAGAATTATAGTGTTTCCATATTATCTTTGGCATAGTGTTGAACCCAATAAATCAAACGATATAAGAATATCAGTAAGTTTTAATTTTATACAAAAAGGATTTGAAAATGCCTTTTAATAAATATCAAGTAATTAAAAATGCAGTATCATACGAATTAGCAAACTTTGTATTTAACTATTTTTTACTTAAACGTGATGCAGTTAAATTTATGTATGACAATAATATTATAGCTGACACAGGTATGTTTGGAACGTGGACAGATCAACAAATACCAAATACTTATTCTCATTATGCAGATCCTGTTATGGAGACATTGTTAGTTAAGATGCTGCCTGTTATGGCTAAAGAAACAGGGTTACAATTAATACCTACATATTCATACTCTAGAATATATAAAAAAGGCGATGAATTAAAAAGACACAAAGATAGACCTTCTTGTGAAATATCTACAACATTAAACCTAGGCGGAGATCCCTGGCCCATATTTATCGATGGCACGGGGGCTGACAGCGTCATAGACGAGTATAAAAACATACATAAGCCCGATGCACCCAAAGGCACTAAAGTCTTGCTTGAAGTAGGTGATATGCTAGTATATAGTGGATGTGAATTAGAGCATTGGAGAGAACCTTTTGAAGGAAATGTATGTGGACAAGTGTTCCTTCATTATAACCATGTAAATGGTCCTTTTGCTGAAAAAAATAGGTTCGACAAAAGGCCAATGTTAGGTCTTCCGTCATTCGTGAAGGCATAATAAGATGAGGTTATATGCTACAAAAAATAGGTTTTGCACCTGGAATTAATAAACAAGTTACAGCCACTGGAGCAGAAGGTCAATGGATCGACTGTGATAATGTTAGATTTAGATACAATACACCTGAAAAGATAGGTGGTTGGAAACAACTTGGTGATGATAAATTAACTGGTGCAGGTAGAGGTCTTCATCATTTCGTAAATAGTAAAGCTAGAAAGTATGCAATCATTGGAACAAACAGAATTTTATATGCATACTCAGGTGGTGTATTCTATGACATACACCCAATTAAATCTACAACAACGCTTACAAGTGCATTCACCACGACCAACGGATCAGCTGTTGTTACAATAACTTTTAGTGGTTCTCACAACATAAATGAAAATGATATAATTTTGTTAGATAATTTTAGCACCATAACAGGATCTAATTTTGGATCTAGTGATTTTGATGACAAAAAATTTATGGTGACTAGCGTGCCTACTAGCACAACCATTACTATTACAATGCCATCAAACGAAGCAGGGTCTGGTGCAACAACATCTGGTGGTATTAGAGTTCAACACTACTATCCTGTAGGTCCAGCTGTACAAGCAAAAGGTTTTGGTTGGTCTCTTGGATCATGGGGTGGTGAAGTTTCTGGTGTAGCAACTACAACACTTACAAGTGGTATACTCAGTGGTGCAACTTCAGGAATAACTTTAACAGACGTAACACAGTTTCCTAGCACAGGAACAAACTTTATAAAAATAAACAATGAAGAAATATCTTATACTGGTATTAGTTCATCAAATGAATTAACTGGTGTAACTAGAGGTGTTAGAGGAACGACAGCAGCAGCTCACAATGGTGGAGACACTGTAACAAANACAACAGACTTTGTTGCATGGGGTGANGCNGCATCNGGNGANTTNGTATTAGAACCNGGTATGTGGTCATTAGATAATTTTGGNGANAAAGCTATTTGTTTAATTCACGACAGTGCNGTNTTTNNNTGGGANTC
>FUFK010044572.1_pt1 | contig 10443 bp, 10 predicted proteins | sample 1021851 | NCBI WGS metagenome assembly FUFK01 (sample SAMEA51879418, study PRJEB19060) | metagenome
AATATGTAATATCCGAATTACATGAGGTTAGTAACTTTAACTCTTCTGTAGTAACGGTTTGCGTTCTGAGTAAGAGCACCAAGTCCTTGAGTTGTTCCCTCTGCGAATGGGTTTGCAACCATACCATATCTGGTCTTAAATCCAATCTTTGGCTGGAAGCTGTTCTCTCCCACAGCACGAACCATCTGTAATGGAACGTAAGGGCAGTAGAATAAACCAGCGTCATAAGGTGAAGAACCTTTGTATCCTACAACATAGAAGTGGTTAGCTTCAGCACCACCTGATGCAGCATAAGGATCGATGTATACTCTGTACTTACCATTGATTGTACCAGCAAATGTGTTACCAGTGTCATCAACGTTAAGGTTAGCATTAAGTGCAGGGGTGTAATCTAGAACACCAGCCATTGTTAATGCAGAAGCAACGTCAGCGGAAGTAACGATAATGTTACCCTTTCCTCTACGAGTTCTTTGTGCAATTGCGTTTGCATCTCTTTCGATCTGGAATAGAAGTCCTTTGAACTTCTCAACTGACCATCTTCCGTTTGAATCGGTGTCTAGGTCAAATGTTCCAGCAGTTGTTGTGTTTGCTTGAGCACCAGACTCAGCAACTTTATAGATTGTACGAACAACTTCTCTGTTGATTTCAGCAAGTATCTCAGTTGATAGAATATTTGCTAACTCGGCCTCAGCGTTCAATCCGTGGATTGCCTTAAGGTCTTGAGCAAGTTCTAGTGAGTACTCTGCTTTTAACGCTCTGGATTTCGCAGTAACAGTAACTTTCTCGATTGAGAAGGCCATTTCACGGAAGGCGTTAGATCCTGTTCCGTCAAGAGCTTCTGAATCTCCAGTTGCCATACCTTGACCAACGGAGTATAGTGCCTGAGCAACGTCTCCAGATCCTAGTACGGATGGGTTTGTTCCCTGCTGAGGGCCTGTAGAACCGAAACCAGCGTTACGATCTGTAAATCCGCCAGTAAGGTCTTGTCCCTTATCCTGAGTAGAGAATGTTGAATCAACTTCATCAAAGAATGTTTCTGTACCACTCTGTGAAGTTTGTCTAGATCTCATTGCGAAGATGAGTCCAGTTGGGCCGTTCATTGGCTGAACGCCACATATGTCGTATGCCAACAAGTTTGGCATTGAACGTCTGATAAGACTGATTAAAACGGGGTCGAAACCAGCGACTGGGCCAGCAGCTGTTGCACCACCACTAAAACCACCTGATGCGCCTGCAGCGTTACCAGCGTTTGTGATTTCGTTTAATTGGCCTGGTGTGCCTTCGTATAGAAAGTCCCTTTCTTCTCTAAGGAATCTCTCTTGGTTTTCTAGCAAGACTGCGGTTACGGCTTTACGATGAGGATCTTTGATATCTTCAAGACCTTCATGATTAAGTAGCGGCGACCACTTCTCTTGCAATTGTTCTGAGTTGAACATTTTGCTTTTTAGTAATGTGAGTTGTGNTTAATATAATGTTAAATTCACTTTTTGACCGAGTTAAGTGCTTTCATGTATTGAGCCATTGCACCAGTATATTCTTGTGCTTGTGTCTCTTCATTTAACACTGTCTCTGAGGTCTGTTTCTGAACACTCTGTCCAAAGTATGACTCCTTTAGAGTCTCCAGTTTTTCACGATATGATTCTTCACTTTTAAACTCAACACTTTCTGCAAGTGAAGCGAGCTTCTCTTTCTGAGTAGCAGCAAGGCCTTCAGAAACTTCAGAAACGATAACGTCTGCAGTTGACTCAGCGAGTCTCTTGTTTAGTCCAACGTTTCTCTCAATCTGCTCATTGAGTTTGGTCTCCATTTCATCAAGTTTATCTACCATGTTCTCGACTACATCGTATTTGTCTTCAGGGATTGATACATAATGTTCTTCAAATAGTTGTTTCATTCCTGAGAGGAAGGATTCTGTCATCTCTGACTTCAATCCATGCTCTACAGATAACTTATTGTCCTTGAGCCACTCATCAGCGACGTACTCAAGGTAAGAGTCAACTCTCTCAACNAGAGCTNCCTTAACTTCTGTGATTTCNTCAACAATCTTTTTCTCGTTTTCTNCTTCAANCTCTTCCTTAATCTTAGCGACTTTAGAATTGATTGCAGCTTCAAAGATTGTCTTTGCTTTGTTTTGGAATTCTTCTGATAGTTCCTCACCAGAGAATAGAGCNTTCATGTCTTCTTCGACATTAATCTCAGGAGCCTGCTCTTCAGCAACTTGCTCCTCCTCTGCGACTACCTCGCCTTCCACTTCAGATTCTTCTTTCTTTGTTCCGCTTATGGATGTATCCATAGGCATCGCTGCTTTTGCACCTTTGTTAACAACATCGGAAACTACCTTTCCTACTGTTTTTAACTTAGAAGAATCATCATCTGGTTTGTAATTTTCGGGAGTAGGGCCGCCAAGATCTTCGTAGGAACCTGCAACGGACGTATCCATTGGCATTCCCGCCTTTGCGTTAGCGTTAACTGCAGTTTTGGATTGCTGAGTGCCTACTTCCATTTCTTGTAAATCTTTTCCAACGGACATCGTTTTTGCTCTCCGAAATTAAAACTTTATATTAGTGTAAATCTATACTTATTTAGAAAAGTTATAAATTAAAGATTTTTTAGAAAATCTGAGAATAACTTTATCTTGTTCTCTTGCAACTGTCGACTACTGGCAAGAGTATTGATTTGTTTGTAGGTTTTTGCAGCTTGTTGTTCACGAAGAACACCGCCGTCCCAAACCCAATTTTTTCCTTCCATGATTCCATCCACAAATGCGTCTGGAGCTGAAGGATCTGCCACAATATCTGCAGCAGTTGCTAACATGAAATCTTCACCAACAACGTTTACACCTTCGTTGTTCATAGCAACTGAGCCAACACCACGAGATGATACTCCAAGTTTGACTCCTTCACCAAGAAGTGACTTAGCAATATTTCCCATAGGTGTACTTAATATTTTAGCACGACCAATAAAATCAGAACCTTCTTGTCTTAGAGAAGTAATTTTATGGGAAACACGATCTAAGTTTACAGTTGGGCCATCTGGATGACCTAACTCACCAAGCGCTCTACCTTTTGTGATAAAGGCTTCGTTGTATCTTGAAACTTCTTTTGCAAGAGTTCCACATGGATACATTCTACCGTTACGATTTTTTATGTCGCCCTGAAGGAAAACTCCTTCAATATAGAGGTTCTTTTTACCGCCACGTTCTTCGACGATAACCTCTACATTTTCTATTTCTTCTCTAATTAGTTTCATGGTTCTTAGTTTGTGTATCCTACAGCTGAACCTAAGACAGCAGCGTTTGCTGCAAAAATTGCCTCAGTTTTCTTTTTTTCAACGAATTCAACAGTATTACCTGGCATTGTAAAAGTTCCAATAGTTGATGATCCTCCAACAGAATCAATAACAGTTACTAATCTAGCAGTCGCACCATTGTTACAAAGACGTACTACAGTTGCACCTCCAAATGTAGAGGCATTTGCAGCGTCAGTGCCACACGCAGCTTGACTACCAGTTACTAAAGTTCTACTCGCCATCAGTCGGTTCCTCTTCTTGGGCTACAGGTTCTTCTTCAACTTCAGATTCAGACTCGTCATTAAAAAGATCTGCAACCGCAAGCGGTCTCTCAGTTTCTACTCTTGATGCTGTTTTAGCATAAAGAACATCTTTTATCCCATCTGATATTTCATGGGCGGGTGCATCATCTAACACCATATCAATTAATTTTGCAGAATCCACGATTATGTAAATATACTACCAACTATTTATATTTCGCCACCTTCAGGAGCTTCGACAGNCTTACTNTCTTTCTCNGAATCTGGNTCAGTTATATNAGATTGTTGTGCGGCAACGTCTGTTGCAGCAGCTGTAACTTCTAATTGTTGCATTGCAACAGGGTCAACATATAACCCTGCCTCTATTTCTGCAGCAATTAATTTATCCTGTTCTACAATCTCATCATCAGTCTGATGTAATATTTCTCTTCTTAGATAATCNTGAGAGAAGTACTTACCAATATATGGCTCTGCCTGTGATAGGTTTGCCATTCTCTCTTGGAATAATTCACTCTGTTTTAATTCAGCAAAATGATTATCGTAGATNTAATCGAACTGAATNTGTTCAGNCATNCCTGACCAATCTTCTACAGTAATTACNTTCTTAAGAAGTAATTGNGTCTTNAACATNTCAAGGAACATATTAGAGAATCTCTTTCTCAATCTTCCTACAAACTTATTAAATCTAAGTTCATCTCTTAGAATTTCTGATGATCTTCCTAAGTTAAATCCACCCTCTCCACCTAGACGAGTTTCGGGAACCCCTAAAGCTTTGTAGAGTTTTTTCTGGAAATAATTAATATCTGTTATCTCTCCAAGATTTTGACCACCAGGCAATGTAGTGATTTCCGTACCTCTACCACCTTCTCTTCTTGGTAGCCAGAAATCTTCTAACATAGACATGAATTTCTTATCGTCACGAACCTCACCAGTGTTGGCATCATAGACCAACTTGGATCTATAACGATTCATAACTTCACGAAGATATTGTTCTGCCTTTACTTTTGGTAGATTACCAACATCAATATAGAATATTCTTCTTTCTGGAGCTCTTGATAATCTGTATATTACAAGACTATCTTCAATCATTCTTAACTGATTTAAGGCCTTTATTCCCTTATGTAACCATGATAAGGTGATGTGTTTATTACGATCTACAAGACCAGATGTGCAATATGTGACAGCATCTTTTGCAATTTTGATTGATCCTTGAACACCATTAGTTGGACTATAACTCTTAGTAGCTCCACCAGTAGGATTGTATTCAAAATACTCATCCAACTCTGGAGTTATTGCAAGTTTTTTATCTTGAGGTGTTATTAAACTAGGTGTGTTTATATCTTTCTTTTTCATTTGACGCACATATTTTACCTTTAGTGCATCAATATATCTTAATTCTTGTATTCCATCTCTTGGATTATCAAGATCAATTACCTTATGATAGTATAATCTACCATCAATATACCAATTACGGAATATCTCATGTGATTTTGAATCAAAATCTAATAGGTCTTTTATATACTTAAACTCATCTCGAATGGTTTTTTTAATATTGTCACCAACTGATAAGTTACTTAAATCTATTTCTACTGGACTATCATGTAGATCTGAAACTATGGCTTCATTTACTATGTCTTCTATTGCTTCGTCACATTCTGGATGAAGTGACATCTCTCTGTATCTTTTAATTAGATCATATTCATTTCTGAATACACCTTCAATATCAACGTACTGACCATAAAACCCACTACTAACATAGTAGTCGGATTTGTCTGCCTCATTTTGCGGAACAGGAGATACCGCACCCTGTGGCAGATTATTATCGTCAGCCCCCTCNATGGAGAAACCGAATAATTTAGCCATTTTTTATAATTAACCTTATGGTTTATTTATCAGCCTACGACAACGTTGTTATTTTCGTCAAGAGCTTCCCACCACTGAACTTGGAATTCTGTTGAAAATTCTTCGATAACGTTGTTACTATCATAAGAAAGATCTATACTAGAAACGTTAGTTGGGAATACACCATGGAAATGATATGATCTCAAAATAGGAATTGTGTCTGCAGATCCTGCTGGTGCATTTGTGGGGCCAACGATTGGAGCTCTAGCTAACTGATAGACGTATGCTTCTTGTTGATACACTGTAGGATCGACCTCTCCAGCATTATCAGATGTTTTATTAATTAAATTCATCCACTTTTCCATCGCATCTCTAATAGTAAAGTTACTATCATTGATAACTGTAACTGTCCAAGTATCAAAACTTCTTTCTCCAGCAATCTTCAATTCTCTTCCTCTGAATGGAATTGCGATTGGAGTGATAATAGATGCTGGTAAGTTAGCACCTTTTACTAGGAAACGTATTTTATCTGAAACGTCGTTTTGGTCAATTGCGAGGCCTGGGAAATTAATCTCAACCTCGAAAAAGTTAGGGCGAACACCACCACCTAGCAGTTTACTTTTAAACGTATCTAGGGTTCTCGCATTAGCCCCTTTATTTGGGATTTGCTGAGGCATTTTTTTTCTCTCCTGTGATAATTAGATGGTGGTTAGACTGTGCCGACTACCTCTTCAAAACTAATACCTGTGCGTGTCGCAACAAATGTTAGTCCGATGAAGTTGATCGAACGTGCTGGTTTGATAAAGATATCAGCACGGAATTCATTTGCGTCAATAATATCAGCGGTATTATTTGACTCGTCACAAACTACTAAGAAGTCTGTGATACCTCTCTTCGCTTGAACATCACGAAGGAAGGGTTCAACAATATTAACAAAGTTTGCTCTTGTAATATCATCATTAAATTCAAAGAGTTGTGCTCTTGCAGCTCTTTCTATTGCAGTTTCAACATTCAAGAATAAACGACGGACGTTGATTCTATCAAATGCAGATACAAATCCAAGTGCAGTTTTGTCACCAAAGAGGATGATTCCTTGGCCAGGGAAAGCAACAACTGGATTAATTCTCTTAGTATATAGTAGATCTCTCTGTGCTTGCGATGGATTATATGCAAGTTTGACTGCGTTGTTCACAACACCACGATCTGCACCAGCTGGTGAGAACCAAGGGAATGAATTCTGAGATGTTCTCGCCATCATACCAGCAACATCAGAGTTGGTTGGAATATAACGGAACTTATTGTTGAAACGATCAAAGATATATTTGTAACCAGAATCAATAACAGCATAAGATGATGATGTGTACTGATTGCAAGTTGTCAATATATTTGTTGTTTGTGTATCAGTGTTTGAAATTGGTACAGGTGCAACACCAGCTCCACTTAAAACATCTGATTTAGATGGCCCAACAACTGCGATACAATCTTTTCTATCGGAAGCAATGGATATTAACTTATTAGCTTTACCAACTGTTTCTTCTCTACTTCCTAATCCAGGCCCCATGATGAGATAATTTACAGGATATTCTCTAATATTTGTAAATTGGTTATATCCAGAAATGATATCTCCAAGAGTTGTAGGATATGTTGGTGCAGTAAATGTACCACCGTAATCTTTTCCACCCTCTAATGAGAATGTAGATTTACCTGTACCNACNAAACTTACACCTTGAGTNACCTGTCCCCATGNACCAGCAGCAATATTNGCAGCACTGTTTGCACCTGTTAAAGGAGTTCCATTTGGTTTTGCACCAGCAAANANNTATTCTGANTTATTTGCTAGGAAATNNTTATAGTAAACTGGTGNNTTNAANTGTTTTGCATCTTCTGCCTTAGANAGATTAACNNAAGTTTCTANNATNTGACCAGCAGTTCCTGATTCTTTTCCANNATCATCAACNACAACAACGTGCATTTCATCAAATCTAGAACTTCTAGAATTTGCATATGCAGAAGTTTGTGGTTTTGGTGCAATACTCTTCCAGNAAACAGTTGCGTTATCNAAACCTAGTGTCTGTGCATCATACCAATCAGTNGCTGTAGTTGGTTGTAATGCAGAATTAGTGGTTATACCAGTAACTGTCATTGTTTCTGCAGCAGTACCAACACCAGCAATTACAACTAAATCACCAACATCAATACCACCTAGAGCATTTACAACTATATTTCCATCATTAGCACCACTGTTTGATGCAGCAACAGTTGTTGCAGCACCAGCTTGTTGAGTAACAACAGTAATTGTACTTCCATCATTATGAGCTGTTGCAGTTGTTCCACCAATTCCTCTTGAGGTGATGGTAAGCACATTACCTGAGATTCCTCCAACTTGCATCAACTCACCACCAATGAGTAATTTTGAAACGTTAGCAGTAATTCCAGTTACACTTGCAACGTTTACAGAGTTTTCACCCACACCAAACGCAGCACCACCAGCGTTATCAATTGTGGTTGTTGCAGTTTTGTTTAATAAAGTTATAGATTCACCAACTGTAATTGCACTTTGATTTGTTCCAGCTACACTTCTTGTTACTTGAATAGAAGTTGAAGCAGCACCAGTCGCACCAGCGATGATTACGTCTCTAGAGGTCTTAAACTCATAAGCACTACCCTTTTCGTAATCCTGTGCGGTAATACTTCCTCCAACAGCAACTGCGTTGACGACTTTAACATCAACAGATCCAGCACCAACACCTGTAACTGTTCCAGAAAGATGTCCGTTCAATGTTACTGAAGTACCAATACCACCAATTGTAATACCACCAAAAGCTTGTGTAATTCCAGCACCAACAACAATGCCAGCAGTATCAATACCACTTAATGTTTGGTCTGCAATTGAGTCTATTGTACAAACTTTTAATCCGTTAGCCCATGTGCCTGGATTTTTTGCAGCGTAGTACCAAGTTGTTGCTGACTCATATGCGTTAAAGTAATCGTCAGTATTTTTAATTTTTAAACTACTTAGTGAGCTTCCAGCACCACTAGCAACTGCTGCGTTTGCGTTATTTAATGCATCACCGTCTGTTCTTACGACTCTAAGAACTCCTCCATATGAAAGATATGAAGAAGCTGATAACCAATATTCGTATTGAGAACTAGTTTCCTGTGGTTCTCCGAAAGTTTCAACTAAATCTTTCTCACTCTCTATTAATTGTGGATCTTCTACTGGGCCTTTCACAAACGGGCCTGCAATGGCACCAGTCTGATCACTCACTCCAGTAATTCCTCCCCTAGTAAGGTCAACTTCCTTGACTTTTACACCAGGCGAGACTAAGCCTAAACCAGCCATCTGATTTCCTCTGCGTGTCAGTATTTTATCTAAATTTATTTATTATTTACCCGACTTACATATGGGGAAACAATACATGAACATTACCAATCAGGATATTCCCAACTTACTATTTTTTTCTTTCTTGACTTTGAGATCCTACTGATAGTGCAGAGTTTACACTCATATGAGTAGGACGAAGCATTACCACCTCGATTCTTTCTAGTTAAGTAAAATCCATCAATCAAATTTTTTTCCTCTCCACATACTCTACATATTCTTTCTTTCAGAAACAGATGTTCTAGATCAAACTGATCATCTAAGTCCATCACATTCCATCCCAGAAATGATCTCCTATGGGTTGTACATTTCTAGAAGCCAGATACAAACCTATGTTTGTAAAGAACCAAAGGATGTTAATAACCCAAGTCTGTCTCCACAAATATTTTCTATTATATTGAACAATGTAAAGGTTTCTTTCATTGTCTTTTACAAACTGTTCTAATACTAATGCAACTACAAATCCAATTGCATATATGTAGAATACGAAGTTTAAAAAACTTGAACCGAGAAGTAANAATGAAATCATGTGTAGTACCTAATAATATTCCCACATATAGCTGGAATCGCCATATGTAGAAAATACTTCATCACCATTTGCCTTAGTCCATCTATCTCCACCCTCTACAAACTCATCGTCATCTAGTCCGTCAGATATAAAACCAAATGGAGCCATGTCTTGTTCTATCTGATCTTTCTGGTCTTCATATAATCTCTTTCTTACGTCTTGATCTGTTAATTCTTTGAAGTAGTCTTGATCTACCATCCATGCATATATGACTAGACACATGGCTAAGTCATCATTACACCCTTCTTCAGCTTCAAATGATGTTCTTTTTTGTATGAATGTAGTTAGTTCAGATATAATATCATAGTCTTTGAATACAACCTTATCAGTCTCAATCATAGTCTTGAGGTTAGAACATCCTAGAGCTTTGACTGCCTTGGACATCTTAACTCCAAGTTGAGTTTTCTTTCCACTAAATCCTTGTCCTACTATCTGACCAGCACGGCCTCTCATCGAACACTGAAGTAAATTAGGATATTCTAGATCGTAATTTAATATGGAAGCCACTTGATCTCCGATATCATTCACCTCACACAAAACCCATGCGTTATTGTACCCTCTTATTGTATCATGTATTATCGAAGGAAACAACATTGGTTTGATACTATTGTTTCTATATTTGGCTACTATCTGATGTGGGTATGATGTAATATCAACTACCACAAATGCAGAGTAGTCATTATCCATACCTCTAGCCACGTCAACTGTACACATATACTCATGATCCTTCTTTGGTTCCTCATATACATCTAATCCATTACTAGACTGTAATGGTTTATCATATACTAAGGCTCTAAGTTTAGCTGGATTGATAAGAGTGTCAACAGATCCTAAGAACTCACATTCAAACTCAACCTTGAACTGTTGTTCTGAAGTGTTTGCAATTGTTTGTTCTCTCCACTTCTCATCTCTGCCTGGCACTTCAGACCAATGAACTGATGTAGGAACGTATTCATTTTGTTTACGTTCTGCATCATGCCACATTCTATAAAAATGATTCATCCCATGAGGGGTAGAAACCATTATGACTTTCGTTGACTTACCAGAAGTGATAGTAGGATATACAGAGGCAAAGAACGAGTCAGCAATATGATTAGGAACAA
>FUFK010067461.1_pt1 | contig 10443 bp, 10 predicted proteins | sample 1021851 | NCBI WGS metagenome assembly FUFK01 (sample SAMEA51879418, study PRJEB19060) | metagenome
ACCTGAACCTTTTTTAGTCTTTGCCGCTTCCATCAATTGTACTGCTGCAGGTGGAGTTTTGATCACAAAATCAAAAGACTTATCCTTATAAACAGTAATTGCTACTGGAAGTACCTTTCCTTGCTTATCCTGAGTTCTACCATTGAATTGCTTACAGAATTCCATGATGTTCACTCCGGCAGCACCTAAAGCAGGTCCAACTGGTGGTGACGGGTTAGCAGCACCTCCGCGAACTTGTAGTTTTACAACTTTACTTACTTCTTTTGCCATTTTTCAAATTTTTAAATGATAGTTTATTGAGTGGAAGCTTAAAAAACTATCAAAAAATATATGTAACAGTAATTTTCTATACTTTTTCTACTTGCATATAACTCAACTCTAATGGAGTTTTTCTTCCGAAAATCTTTACCATTACTTCAAGCTTACGCTTTTCTTCATTGATCTTTTCAACAGTTCCATTGAAACCATTAAAAGGTCCATCAATCACCTTGATTGTTTCACCAATTGTGAATGGAATTGCAACATTGTCTGTTTTAACAGACAGTTCATCCACCTTCCCAAGCATTCTATTCACCTCAGATTTTCTAAGTGGTACTGGGTCTCCCCCTTTGGTTTCACCAAGAAATCCAATAACACCATTAATACCTTTAATAATATGAGGAATCTCACCGCTGATATTAGCTTGAATCATTACATAACCTGGAAAATAAACTCTTTCCTTATTTACTTTTTTCCCATTACGAATTTGTATTACTTTTTCAGTAGGCACAAGAACCTGGTCTACAAAATCTTCAAGACCCATATGAGCAATTTCTTTCTCTATGTAGTCCTTAACTTTATTTTCCTGTCCACTTACAGCGCGAACCACATACCACTTTTTCTCCTTTGCTTCAGCCATCACTCTTTTGTTTTATGATTTAACCCATTCGAAGTATTGCTCAATCGCTCCACTAAAAAGCGTATCAACACCCCAAATTGCCAATGAAAAAACAATCGAGAATACAGCAACAATCACTGTTAGCCTCTGAGCCTCAGACCAGCTTGTCCAGGTAACGTGGTTTTTTAACTCGTTATATGATTCTGAAATGTAATTAACAAATCCTGCCATGTTCTAAAAAAATATTTGCACGGGTTGAGAGGCTCGAACTCCCGACACCTGGTTTTGGAGACCAGTGCTCTACCAACTGAGCTAAACCCGTAAATATAAGTGAAGGNACCCCGCTTGTNACGGGATACCTTTTTATATATAGANAATTCTTAGTCTAGAATTTCAGTTACCTGTCCAGCACCTACAGTTCTACCACCTTCACGAATTGCGAAACGTAGACCAGTATTCATTGCGATTGGCTGAATAAGCTCAACAGTAATTGTAAGGTTGTCACCTGGCATTACCATTTCTACACCATCAGGAAGATTGATTGTTCCAGTTACATCAGTTGTACGTACGTAGAACTGTGGACGGTAGTTGTTATGGAATGGAGTGTGACGTCCACCTTCTTCTTTCTTAAGGATATAAACCTCAGCTTTGAATTTAGCGTGTGGAGTTACAGATCCTGGTTTAGTAATTACCATACCTCTAGAGATCTGAGACTTCTCAATACCTCTTAGTAGGATACCTACGTTATCACCAGCTTCACCTCTATCAAGAATCTTACGGAACATTTCAACTCCAGTAATGGTAGAAGTAAGTTTTCCAGCTCCCATACCAATGATCTCTACAGGATCTCCAGTGTTTGCAACACCAGTTTCGATACGTCCAGTTGCTACTGTACCACGACCTGTAATAGAGAACACATCTTCGATAGGCATCAAGAAAGGCTTATCAACATCACGTTCTGGAAGTTCAATCCAGTTATCAACTGCTTCCATGAGATCAAGAACAGTTTTAGACCATTTCTCATCTCCTTCTAGTGCTCCAAGTGCAGAACCTGAAATTACAGGACCATTATCACCATCGTACTCGTAGAAAGAAAGAAGATCTCTTACTTCCATTTCAACTAACTCAAGAAGCTCCTCATCATCTACAAGGTCAACTTTATTTAAGAATACAACGATTCTTGGAATACCTACCTGGCGTCCAAGAAGGATGTGCTCACGAGTTTGAGGCATAGGACCATCAGTCGCAGCCACAACAAGAATAGCACCGTCCATTTGAGCAGCACCAGTCACCATGTTCTTTACGTAATCGGCGTGACCTGGACAGTCAACGTGAGCGTAGTGACGGTTAGCTGTTGAGTACTCAACGTGAGAAGAGTTAATTGTAATACCTCTTTCTTTTTCTTCAGGAGCGTTGTCAATTTGATCAAACGCACTAGCTTCTGAATATCCAGCATCAGCCATTACTTTAGTAATAGCTGCAGTTAAAGTAGTTTTTCCGTGATCTACGTGTCCAATTGTACCAATATTTAGGTGCGGTTTGGAACGATCGTAAGTTTCCTTTGCCATAATTAATACTTATTTAATCTTAGTTATATATTAGTGTTCAATTTTATACAAAACTAGAGCCAACGACGGGAATTGAACCCGTGACCTCTTCCTTACCAAGGAAACGCTCTACCCCTGAGCTACGTCGGCCAGACAATTGACTGTTTTAAACAGCGATATCCATAAACCTATCAGGCTTATGGAAAAGATCAGGCTCGAGGTACTTCAGTCATTTTAACCCTTAAAGAGCAAACCGATAAAAGTCGGTTATAGTGACCGGATAAATCCTGATTCAATTAAATTTAGAGCGGGAGACCGGGTTCGAACCGGCGACATTCAGCTTGGAAGGCTGACGCTCTACCAACTGAGCTACTCCCGCATGCGGCGGCAAATATAAATGCTTTCTTTTGTATGTTCAAAGGAAATCAAAGTTTTTTTAGAAAATGATAGCCACGAATAACAAAACCAAGATTCATGTAAAATTTATGTGATCTGAAATTTTCGACATAACTGTTCAGCTCAATAGTTTCACACTGCTTTTTCTTCGCGTATTGATCTATAAACTGAAATAACTGTGTCCCAACACCCAGCCCCTGTAGGTCATCATTTATATAAATATGATCTACTTCGCAGGTTCTTCCCGCGTAATGTCGAGTCATGAACCACAATCCAAAAATACCTACAAGTTTTCCAGATTTATAAATACCGAAACACTCGTAATTCTGCTCAAACATTTCCAGCAATCTATCCTTTAAAATCTCTGGGGGCAACGCCTGCGACTGCAGTTTTTCGAGGTAAGGCAGAACTAAGGAAAAATCAGTTTTTAAAATCTTGTTAAATGCCAGTTGCATACCTGCCTTTTCCGTAAAAATAGTCATATTTTTATCTATTACTTCAAGTACTACAAATAAGAATTATGGATACATCTAAGAATAAGCCTGGTAAGATCCAGGATCTAATTGACAATAAATTTCTGGAAGAACGCAAAATCTATCTTTGGGGAATGGTCAATGATAAAACTGCAAAACATGTTATAGANAGGCTGGAATATCTTGACCTNATGGGAGANGGNGAGATTCANTTATTNATCAATAGCCCGGGTGGTTATGTAACCGATGGATTTGCTATTTATGATACCATCATGAGCATAAAATCACCAGTTTCAACAATTTGTACAGGTCTGGCAGCCTCCATGGGATCTATATTACTTTCCGCAGGAGAAAAAGGAAGAAGATTTATACAGCCGCACGCAAAAGTGATGATTCACCAACCTAGTGGCGGAGCAAGAGGTCAGGCTTCAAATATTGAGATCGCGGCTAATGAAATACTTAAAACCAAACATCTTAGTGCAGAGATCCTTGCTGAAAATTGCGGGACAACTACAGAAAAGGTCCTTAAGGATTTTAATCGCGACTACTGGATGGACGCAGATGAATCATTGGATTACGGAATAGTAGACGGAATTTTTAGAAAATAATATGGAGATAAAACATAAAGAAAGCGATAGCCGCGGAATGTTCTATATCGAAAAAGAGAATAGTCTTGTTGCTGAACTTACCTATCATAAAAAAGGTAACGTTATTACTATAGATCATACCGAGGTGAAGAGAGAGATGGAAAACCAGGGAATTGGTTCAAGCCTGCTGAAGGAAAGCGTAGAATTTGCTCGAAAGAACAATCTAAAGATCGATCCGCTTTGTCCATTTGCTGAAGTAAAATTCGATGAAAACCCGGAATATTCAGACGTTCGAGTTTCATAGTTTCATTTAGAATGAAAATTAAACTACTCCTTGTGGGTTTGATCTTTGGGATGATAAGCTTATCATGCAAGGACGAACCAAAGCTGGAAGGTATCGAAGAGCGCAACGAAGTTGAAGAGATCAAAGAATTAACTTCGCAGGATGACATAGAGGATTACTTCGAAGATACCGACAGCACTTCTACAAAATTACACAATTTTAAAAGCGTGAATTCCTTTTATACTCAAAGGGAATTCATGCCTTTATGGAATGACAAGGAATCTCGCGAAGACCTTTTCCGCAGTATTGAAACCATCGAATATGATGGGTTATTTTTTGAAGATTATCATGGTGAAGAATTACAACAATTGTTATCCTCACTTAACCGTGATAATGAAGAACAGAATCTAAGAGCTGAAATTCTTCTCACCGATGCTTTTATCGATCTTGCTCATGATCTTGCCGTTGGTAAATTAAATCCGAAAGAAATTTATGAGATCTGGGGCACAGAGCTCAACACCTTTAATACGGAAAGCTTATTAAAAAGACTGGAAAAAGGTGAAAAAGCTTCATCAATTCTGGCAGAGCTGGCTCCAAGTCATGTGGTATATAAAAGTTTAAAAAAAGCACTTAAGAGTTACCGGGATGATGGAATTAAAAAAAATTCCTCCACTATAATCGCTAGTGGTAAACTTGTAAAACCCGGTGAAGATAATGATAGAATCCCAGATGTTGCGAGCCGGCTTTTCGAGCTTGGTTACTACACAAAGAGTCCGGACTCGGTTGGAACTAGGTACACTAAAGAATTACAAACGGCACTGGAAGATTTTCAAAAAGACCATGGGCTAAACACTGATGGCGTGATAGGCAACACTACTATCGAAAACCTGAATCTTACGACCGAAGACCGGTATCATCAAATTCTGGTGAATATGGAACGCTGGAGATGGTATCCCAGAGATCTCGGTGAACATTATATTATAGTAAACATCCCTGATTATGAACTTTACGTGGTCAAAGATGGAGATACCATTAGAAACCACAAAACCATGGTGGGAACTGAAGCGAGAAAAACACCTGTTTTTTCTGATGAGATCGATTATATAATTTATAATCCAACCTGGACCATCCCTCCTACTATCATGAAAAATGATGTAATTCCTGGAGCTTCCAGAGATGTAGCTTATTTAAGAAAGAAGGATATCAAGATGTATGACCGTAGTGGTCAGGAAGTAGATCCTTCAACAGTGAATTGGAGTTCTTCCAGTCCGCGATCTTATACTTACAGGCAGCCAGCAGGACCATCGAATCCATTAGGACTCGTAAAGATCATCTATCCAAATGAATATATGATCTACCTGCATGATACACCTTCCAAAAGACTGTTCGATAAGAATGCCCGGGCACAAAGTTCTGGGTGTGTAAGAGTTGAAAATGTACTTGAACTTGCTAAATACCTAATTGAAGATCAAAAAGAATTCGATGATCAGAAGATCGATGAGATTCTAAAATCCGGAGAAACCACCCAAATCGCTATGAAGCAAGAAATTAAGGTACATCACTTTTACTGGACCACCTATCAAAAAAAAGATACCACCAGGTTTATTGATGATATCTATGATCTTGATAAAAAGCTTTGGAATTTACTAAAGCCTAAAGCTTAAGAATTCAAAAAAGCCGAAGTTTCCAGATATTTGTCGTTGGATCGATGAATGTATACAACCGACTTTCCTTTAATTTTATGGATTAGATCTTTAGCTACAGTATTAGGAACTGCAGGACAACCATAGCTTCTTCCTAATCTTCCTAGTCTATTGATAAATTGAGGTTCAGCATAGTCCGCTCCATGAATTACAACATATCTTTTTCTGGCATTGGAATTAAATTTCTTTTCCATTCCGTCAATGAACAGTGAAAGTCCGTTTTTCCCGAAGTATGTTTCCCCTGTTACGTAAAAGCCCAGGGAGCTTTGAAGTGAATTTACAGTATTAGAAAATTTGGTCGCAAATTCAGCACCTGTATTTTTTCCGTGAGCTACATAAGTATTGTATTCTACCTCTTCTGTGTCCATATTAAGGATCCACATTCTTTTCTTAGTAGAAGAAAGGTCGAAGTCTACGACCGTTAATAAAGAATTACTGACTTTTCCAGCTTCATCCAATTTTTGATAGCCTTTGATAGCTTTTTCAAATACCGATAATTCTGGCATCGTAGTATTTTTCAAGGAAAAGCTTTCATATAATGCGAGCGCCTTTTCTTCGGAAGTAAGTTCAACCTCCTTTACAGGCTCTGTCTCAATTACTATCTCTTTTGAATTGTCAATTTCAGATGCATTACTGAAAGCGAATGAGAAAATTAGTACTCCAATCACCGTCATAATTCTATACTTCATATAATTTTCATTTTAGGTTATTTGTTAAATAATTCCAAAAGTCTTGCCAACATACAAAATTTCAGAACTAATCTCGAATTAAGCTGAATTTTAACAAGATTTGATACTGAAAGTTACCTCAATAGCCGTGGATTAAAGTCTTACATGCTTTTGATTAACGCTTCAGAAATGAAAAGATTGTTCCAAAATGTAGTTGAAGAATGTTAAATTTTTAATTGGGAATGAGATTACAAATAGTGAAATTTTGTTAAGATTTTTTTAGAAGCCTCATTTAGCTAAAACTTCAAATTATGCTAGACTCGTTTTCCGAAGAGTCATTAATGATATAAGTTGTGAGTCAGGCAGGCTGGTAACATTAAAATTAGCTGACCGCTGTTTCTTATTTGAAGATTGCAGAATTCAACGAATTCCAACCAGATAATATTGATCTTCAAAGTTTTTCATCATCCGGTACGCTCCGTCGGAATTAGATTTAATAAAATATTATAGTCTGCCCTTCAGCCATTCCCTCTAATTGTTTTTATCTTTATCGCTTAAACTACGACTATCAATGAATAAGAAAGTTCTCCTTATGATTCTGGATGGCTGGGGTATTTCTCCTAATGATGAAATATCTGCAGTAGCTAAAGCTAATACACCATTCATGGATTCGCTACCTGGAAAATTCCCACACGCTACCTTAAGAACCGATGGCCTTAATGTAGGTCTTCCGGAGGGACAAATGGGGAACAGTGAGGTTGGACATATGAATCTTGGAGCCGGTAGAGTTGTTTATCAGGATCTGGTAAAGATCAATATGGCTGTGGAAAAGAACACACTAAAAGATGAACCAGTATTGGAATCGGCATTTAGCTATGCGGTGAAGAACAATAAGCCTATTCATTTTATGGGATTGCTTAGTGATGGTGGAGTTCATTCTCATATCGACCATTTAAAAGGATTATTATCTGCAGCTGAAGCGGCAGGTGTACAGAAAAAATATGTCCATGCATTTACCGATGGTCGTGATGTAGATCCACATTCTGGTAAAGGTTTTGTAGAAGATTTACTCCCACATTTGAAAGCTACAAATTCTGAACTAGCCTCTGTTATTGGTAGATATTATGCCATGGACAGGGATAACCGTTGGGAAAGAGTTGAAAAAGCATATGACCTGATTGTAAAGGGTGAAGGAAAAAAAACCCAGGATATCACTTCTGCTATTCAAAATAGCTATGATGACGATATTTCCGATGAATTCATTGAACCTATAGTTCTTACTGGTAATAATGGAAATCCTGTTGCAAAACTGGGTGAAAAAGATGTAGTAATCTATTTTAACTTCAGAACAGATCGTGGAAGACAACTAACCCAGGCACTTTCACAAGATGACTTCCCGGAATATGACATGAAAAAACTGACCTTATATTACGTCACCATGACGAAATATGACGACAGGTTTGAAAATGTAAATGTCATATTTCAAAAATCTAATATTAAAGCCACTTTAGGAGAAGTCCTGGAATATGAGGGCAAGAAACAAATAAGGATTGCAGAAACTGAGAAATATCCTCACGTTACCTTTTTCTTTTCTGGAGGTAGAGAAAAACCTTTTGCTGGTGAAAGAAGACTTATGTGCGATTCTCCGAAAGTTGCCACTTATGACCTTCAGCCGGAAATGAGCGCGTATGATATTACAGACAAAATCGTTCCTGAATTAGAGGATGAGTCGGCTGATTTTATATGTTTGAATTTCGCAAATCCTGATATGGTAGGTCATACCGGTGATTTTGATGCTGCTGTCAAAGCCTGCGAAACCGTTGATATTTGTGCAAAAAAAGTAGCTGAAACTGCTTTTGAAAATGACTATTCTGTCATCATCATTGCAGATCATGGGAATAGTGAAACGATGAAGAATCCAGATGGTAGTGCAAATACTGCTCACACAACGAACCCTGTTCCCCTAATTTTAATGGATAAAGATGTAAAATCCATACAGGATGGTAAGCTTGGTAATATCGCTCCGACTATATTAAAACTGATGGGAATTACCCAACCAGATCTAATGACAGAAGACCCTTTAATCTAATTTTTATGAAAAAGCTATTAATTATCATTGCAGCTTTTGCGGTGAGCTGTGGAAACAAAATGGACAATTCTAATCAGGATGTTGCTATGGATGAAATTGAAGATTCAGCAATTGAACAACAGGAAACTCAAAAGGATATGTTGCTTGGTGATTTTACGAAAGAAGAATTGCAACAAGCACCATTCAACAGCTGGTTTGATTCGAGGTATGAAAATTTCAAACCGGATACCGATGAAATGGCTACGATCAACGAAAATATAAAGGACTACGAAATCAAGGTTCTTATGGGTACATGGTGCGGTGACAGCAAACGCGAACTACCTAAATTCCTGAAGATTATTGACGAGGCAAACTATGATTACGACAATCTGCAACTAGTTGCTGTAGATAGAAACAAAACGACGCCATCGGGCATTGAGCAAGACCTGGAGGTAACCAGAGTACCTACAATTATCTTTTACAAGGATGGAGAGGAAGTAAATCGTTTTGTGGAATATTCCCAGGGTGAAAGCATAGAAGAAGACATTGCCAGGATCGTAAGTGGTAAAGAGTACAAAAATTCTTACGCAGAGTAGTAAGAAAAAGTTGCAAACTCTGTAATTAAAAAATTATAACTAATTTTGTTTATGCCTAATTCTCTTACCATCGCAGTTGATTTCGACGGTACGATCGTAGAGAACCGATTTCCAGAAATTGGAAAACCTTTACTATTTGCCTTTGAATCTCTTCGGAAATTGCAGGAAGAAGGTCACAGATTAATCCTTTGGACCTACAGAAGCGGAGAAAAACTTGACGATGCTGTTACCTTCTGTGAAAAGAATGGTTTAAAGTTTTACGCAATAAATAGTAGTTACCCTGAAGAAGAATTTGACCAAAGTATTAGCAGAAAGATTCTGGCTGATATCTTTATAGATGATCGTAATTACGGCGGAATGAAAGGTTGGGGAGAGATCTACCAATCACTTACATTGAACAAACCAGTAACCGGAACCGGTAAAAAGAAGAGATCAGGTCTCTTTAGAAGATTTTAAAAGTATGATTATACCAAAATCCAGCGAGGAAATTGAACTACTAAGAGAAAGTGCACTTATTGTAAGCAAAACTCTTGGAATGCTGGCGCCTGAAATTAAACCAGGTGTAACTACCATACAATTAGATAAACTTGCAGAAGAATTTATACGTGATCATGGTGCTGTTCCAGGTTTTCTGGGACTGTATGATTTCCCTAATTCTTTATGTATGAGTCCCAATGCACAGGTAGTGCATGGGATACCTAACAACACTCCATTGCAGGAAGGTGACATTATAAGTATTGACTGTGGAGCTTTGAAAAACGGCTTCTACGGAGATCATGCCTATACTTTTGGAGTAGGAACAATCGCTCCCGAGGTTGAGGAATTATTGAAAGTCACCAAAGAATCCCTGTATGAAGGTATTCGAGAATTTAAAGCAGGAAATCGCGTTGGTGATGTAGGATATGCAATTCAGAAATATACGGAGGACCGCGGTTATGGAGTAGTTCGCGAACTTGTGGGACATGGGCTAGGAAAAACGATGCATGAGGATCCCGAAATGCCTAACTACGGTAAACGTGGCCGAGGTAAAAAATTTGTAGAAGGAATGGTCGTAGCTATAGAGCCTATGATCAACCTTGGAACCAAGAGAATTAAACAATTGCCCGATGGCTGGACAATACTAACCGCCGATAATAAACCCAGTGCTCATTTTGAGCACGATGTCGCATTGATAGACGGCAAACCAGAATTACTATCAACATTTAAATACATTTATGAATCATTAAAAATTAATTCAACAGAAGA
>FUFK010068534.1_pt1 | contig 10443 bp, 9 predicted proteins | sample 1021851 | NCBI WGS metagenome assembly FUFK01 (sample SAMEA51879418, study PRJEB19060) | metagenome
CAAACAGTCGGATATGCACCGCCGGCACCACCAGCAAGTCCATTAGCTACAGCGTTAGGTGTAGGTACAGGTATTGCTAGTATCGGTTCTAAATTAGGAATCTTTGGCTAATGAGCAGAATATTAAGACGACCAATGTTTAGAGGTGGCCGTGTCGATAGTCGCGGAACGGGGATCACTGCTAATCTTGGATATAACAATGGTGGTAGAGTTGGTTATCAACAAGCAGGTTTTGTAACTGGAGCTGATTTATTAGCAGCAGCTAGAGCTTTTCCAGAATTAAATATGTATAAAAATATTAAATTAAATCCTAAATCTAAATTTCCAATTGGACAAGGAAACACTCTTAACATTGGAGGAACCGAAATAGATATAGACAGAATAGCTTCATTTACAGGGACTCCAGGTTTTCAAGATCTAGCGTTCGGTGATACTTATGGTTTAGGTGAATCTCTAGCCGCTCAAACTGGGAAAAGAATAGAGGATAATAAAAATTTAATTGCATCAAGTAATACAGAAAATTTAAAAACAGGAAAAATAACAGATAATGAAATAGATATGGATAAATCTTTTGATACATCCACTCTTACAGAAGATAATAAAAAAGAAAGTCCTACAATGACTATGAAACAAGAAGAATTAAGCGGAGCAGTTATTGGAAATGATGGAGATTTAGCTGGTGTCACTGAAACAGAAAAAGAAGATGTAGTAGTTGAGGAACAAGGTTCAGGTATTAAAGAAATGGCTGATAAATATTTTGAATTAATGGGTGGTGGTAAAGCTTTTCGTAGAGATTTAGAAGACACAGGAACAAGACTATCTGCTTCTTTAATTGATGCGCCAAGTGTTAGAGAAGGTTTAGCTAACTTTCTAAAAGCTGAAGCAAAAGCTGGACCAAGTAGAACAGAAAAAATAGAGTCTGACGCAACTAAAGCAGCTATTAATTACAGCACTCAAAAAGAATTTTTAGAAAGAAAATTAGAAAACGCTAAAACTATAGCTGAAAAACAAATAACAGCTCAACAACTTAAAGATTTAAATAAAAGATTTGCGCCAGGTATTATAGAAAAAAATGTAGAATTTATAACTCAATTAAAACCAGGCACAGCAAAACATACCGCAGCTTTAAAACAAGCGGGATATGAAAGTAACATATTTAGAGCAGCAAACGTAGCCGCACAAGATTTTGAAGGTGGAGCTTTGTCTGCAACAGACATTGATACACTTGGACCTATTTATTATGGAAAAGACTGGAAGGGAATAGCTAAACCAGGACAAAGTGAAGAAGATGGTGTTTATCTATTAGAGGAAACTCAAGAAATTGTAACAATAGTAGATGGTGAACCTACAAAAAGACAAAAAATAAATATGCTTCAATAGAAGGAGTTAGCTATGGCTATCGATTTTGGTCTACCTAAACAAAAAGAAACAATATCAGATGTAGAAGATGAGAATGAAATTAGCACAATACAATCTGTATTGGCTGGTATAGGTTCTGGTCTATTTAAAATACCCGAAGGTTTTGTATCATTAGGTGCAACACTTATGGATCTTGGTGCTGATACTAATAAAGCAGCAGAGGTTGAAGAATATTTTGCAAAAATAAATCCTTTTGATGAAATGGCAGAAGCCACAACAGCTGGTAAAATTACAGAATTAATTATTAACATTGGTATACCAGGTGGTGTAGCTTTTAAAGCAGGTAATGCTTTAGCAAAAAGTGCTTTGATAGCATCTAAAAATGGAAAATATGTAAATGTTACAGGCCAAGCTGGTAAAAATATTTCTAAAGGTATAAAGAAAAAAATAAAAGCATCTGATCCTGAATTAACAGGTTATGGAAAAACCGTTGCTTTTGGATCTGGATCTTTGGCCGGAGGTGTAGCAGAAGGTATATTTGTAGATGATGTAGAAGAGGCAGGAACTTTTGGAGATTTGATTGGTGGACCAACAGAATTAGATAGAGGATTAGAAGGCACAGACTACAACGCCAGACAAGAGCTTTTTAATAGATTAAAATTTGGTGCTGAGGGAGCATTGTTTACAGGATTATTAGGAGGGGCTGGAGTTACAATAAAAAAATTAAGAAATAGCACTGATGCAGGAAAAGCTGTTAATGGTAAATTAAATAGATGGTTAGATAAATGGATATCACAACCATTAAGAGCTAGAGGAAAAGAAAGCCAAGAGCAGTTTTTAGTAGGAAGAAAATTAAAAGGTAATTTAGCTTCAGATACAAATACTGCAGAAACAATTGTTAGAGAATTAGATTCTAGTATTAGTAAATTATTTCCGTTTTTTAAAAGAGCGGTAGGAGATAAAACTATTGATAAAGAAAGAAAAGAACTTTTAAAAGAATTAAACCAAGTTTTACTATCAAGTGAAAAAAATGCTAATGCTTTAGTTCCAATATATAAAGATGTGGGTGGTAGAAGAGCTTTAAATGCAGCTGGTAAAACTCTTTTAAGAAAAACTAATAATCAAAGAAGAAAATTAAACTTAGAAAAAATAAGTGAACAAGATTTTATAGAAAAAATACCAGCAAAAGATAGACAAAAATTTACTGAAATGGTTGATCGTCAAATAGAATCTATAAGTTTTGGTAATGTTAATAAAAAATTAAAAGAAAATTTTACAAAAAAATTAAAAGATTTAGGGGCAGATCAAAAAGATATTGATAGTATTTTTGATAATTTATCTGCGATGAGAATGGGATGGGGACAGTTGTTTACATCAATGGGAAGAAGATTAGATGCTAATGGTGCAAAAGAGTTTAGAGATCTTTTTGGTAAAAAAGTAACTACTTGGTTAGATTCAACCTATGATGTTTTTAAGGATAGAAAATCAAAATTAGGTGAAATGTATGCGCCGTCCAAACAAGTTATGGATGCAGCAAAAGCATCTTTTAAAAAATTATATAAAAAAAATGTAGGTCAAGAATTATCTGACGCTGCCGCGCAACAAGAAGTTTTAAAAGTTTATAATTCTGCAAAAATAGAAAAAGGTTTTAGATTAAATTCTGCTTCTGACCCTTATTTTAAATTACCCAATTTTTTTCTTTTTAAATCAACAGCAGATGAAGCTTTTGATATGGTTCCAAGTAGAATGTCAGAATTAACAGGAATGAAAAAAGAAGCTATAGAACAATTATATGGTAAAGGAGATGATGCTTTACAAACTATTTTAAACGGAACAGGTAAATTATCAGCTATAGTAAGACGTAATGAATATTTTGATAATCTTTTAAACACATCAAATGAGTTAAGAGCATCTGGTAAAACTCCTATCTTTGCAAATAATGCGGATGAAGCTCAAAGATTATTTGGTGGTGTTGAGGGTGTAGATTGGAAAGCTATTACACCAGTAAAGAAAACAAAAGCTGGTGTAAAAGGTATTGAACCTTTAGATCCTAATTTAGATTACAAACAAACTTTACAACCATTAAAAGGAGAGCGTAAACCTACTTTTAGAAAAAAAGACGCTGTTAAAGGTGAAATTTCAGAAGAACTTCCAATACATAATCCNTTACAAACTAAATATGCTTTAGTTGGTAACGTAGATAGTCTTGTAAANCCAGCAGATGAATTAGCAAACAGTAGTGGATTTTTAGGTCAGATATATCAAAATTTAATATTGTATCCAAAGGCCACTTCACAAATGGCTAAAACTATTTTATCTCCATTTACACACGCTCGTAATTTTATAAGNGCTGGAGCTTTTGCTGCNGCTAATGGTATTATACCTTTTGCAGATCCACAGGCAGTTAAAAAAGCATTAGATGCTTTACAGGTAAAAGGTTTTAGAAAAAACAATGAATATTATAGAAANTTATTAAGGTTAGGTGTNGTTAACTCTCAAGTACAATTAGGAGATTTAGAAAATTTATTAAGAGATGTTAAGTTTGGTGGCACAGTTGGAAGATTAACTGAGGGAGATAATTTAGCAAGCTATGGGTTAAATAGATTATTAAAAGTAACTTCTAAAATTAAAAAATTTTCTGAGGATGCTTATACAGCGGAGGATGATTTTTGGAAAATATTTTCATTTATTGGTGAAACTAAAAGGTTAAGAAATGCATACAAAACTGCTGGTATAAAATTAGGTGATAGCTTTACAGATATTAGAGGTAATAAAGTTAGATTAACAGATGATTATTTAGAAGAACAAGCAGCTGATATAGTTAAAAATAATATACCAAATTATGCTTATGTATCAGAATTTGTCAAAGGTTTAAGAAAAGCTCCTATTGGAAACTTTGTATCTTTTCCTGCTGAAATATTAAGAACTAGCACTAATATTGTTCAAAGAGGATTAGACGAAATATTTCATACTGTTGAACTTCCAAATGGAACAATAATTAGACCATTAAAAAATGTAGGATTACAAAGATTAGGAGGTATGGCTTTTACAACTGCAGCTGTTCCTTATGCAGCTGTTTCACTTGCATCTGCTATTTACGATGTGACAGAAGAAGAGCGTGCAGCTTTAAGAAGATATGTTGCTGATTGGTCTAAGAATTCTACTTTAATACCTATAAGAGACAAAGAAACAGGTAAATTAAAATATATAGATTTTTCTCACACTAATGCATACGATACTATTTCTAGACCTATTCAAACTATTTTAAACAGAGTTAATGCTGGTGAACAAGATAAAGATGGAATGATGGATGATTTTATTTTAGGAGTTGTAGAATCCACAAAAGAATTAGGTTTACCTTTTGTTTCAGAATCGATTTGGACTCAAGCTTTAAACGATATATTTATTAGAAGAGGGAGAACTCCAGAGGGATTTAAAGTATGGGATCCTGAAGATCAATTAGGAACTAAATTTTCAAAAGCTTTAGGACATTTAACATTATCGCAAGCTCCTTTTAATTTTAAACAACTACAAAGATTAGGTTTATCTATGAAACCAATTAATGATTTAGGTAGATTTGATGATAGAGGTAGACAATTTGATTTTGGTGATGAGGCTCTTGGTGTAATTGGATTTAGAGCTATTGAAGCAAATCCAGATAAATCTTTTAAATATAAGTTAGCAGAGTATGAAAGAGGAGCTAGAAATTCTAAAAATTTATTTAAAAGTGTTGCACTTAGAGGTGGCGCAGTTACGGCTAAAGATTTAGTTGATGCATACATAAATTCAAATAGAGCTTTATTTGAAAATCAAAGAGATTTATATTTAGATTTAAATGCTGCTAATACTTTAAAAGGTGATATGAGAAAAATAGGAAAATTTGCATCTGGTAAAATTGGAAGAAAAAATTATGGAGCTATTTTAAATGAAAGATTTATTCCATACATACCATCTAAAAATGTTTTTCAAAAATCAGAAGAAATAGCTAGAGATCTTAGAGAAGCAGATCCTAATTATGTTAATCCAATGAGAGCTGTAGTGGGTGTATTAGCTAATATTAGAATGCAACTTTTTAACGTGGGATTAGAGGATGAATTTCCAGTGATAGATAATCCATTTAAAGATCCTATTATACCTGCAGCTATAGAACAAATAAGACAATTACCACCAATGGTAACAGGAGCAAATCCTGCAGTAGTAAATGCTAATCAAAAATTTGGAAATATACCTTTTACTCAATTAACTGAAACTCAAAAAGAAGAAAAAGGTAGACAAGTTTTTGGACAAAATGATAATATATTTGGATAGATTATGGCAATAGAACCTAAAAACAACNAGAGAACACATTTTATCTTTGTATGGACACATATCAGGTGTCAAGAANAATTTAAAACACGTACACGAGGATGTAGAAAATTTGGGAGGCAAGATAGACAAGATCTATTGGGTTCTTTTGACTGTGGCGGGTACTGCAGTACTCTTCGTGCTAGAAAGGATGTTTGGATGAATTTGACACGTAACTTTTCTTTATTAGAGCTGACTAAATCAGACACAGCAATTAGAAAGGGAATTGATAACGAGCCTAATGCTGATCAAATAGATAAATTAAAATTACTTTGTGAAAATATTCTTCAACCGGTACGTGACCATTTTGGCAGGGTCAAGGTGACGAGCGGTTTTCGTAGCGTAGAATTATGCACTGCGATTGGTAGTTCTGCAAATTCACAGCACGCCAAAGCTGAGGCGGCCGATTTCGAATGTCCAGGTGTAGATAACGTTGAACTTTTTGACTGGATTAAAAATAATCTTGAGCCAGATCAATTAATCCTTGAATTTTACACTCCAGGTGAGCCTAACTCAGGCTGGATACATTGCAGCTGGATACCTGAAGGCAGACGTGCATCATTCTTACACGCGTATAGATCAGAGGGTAAAACAAAATACAAACCTATATTAGGTTCTGCAAAAGATTTATTTTAACGGCACATACAACCTATCATACTACCACTNCCATCNTTCATNATNTGNANNTTNAGNGTATCNACATANCCAGTNANTTTTAATCTNANNATATCNCAAAGATCNAAACAATTTATNTCANNAANTAATTCTATACCNTCTAACATTTGTTTAGTAACTGGTATTAGTTGATATAGTCCGTCGTTTAAAATAATTAAATCCATTAAAATAAAACCGGTTCTAAATTAAAATCAAAAGATAATATTCTTTTTTTAAATTTAATTTTATTTGGCTCTGTGTAGTGATATAAAAATTGTGGCACTATCATTATGTCACCAGGTTTAACTTGTGGAGTATACAAAACACTTCTNTCNTNTTNATTATTCCAAGGTTGTATNTATGTGGTTTTAGGTGAGTCTGGTTTCATATCTAAATAAAGTATACCACAATAACCTGTAGAACTATGATTGTGGGGTACGTGATAGTCACCTTTGTTATAAACAACAGACCAAACTCTTTGTAATAATATTTTAGAATTATATTTAGCCCGCATTAAACTAAACTCATCTTTAAATATTTCTCTAAACTCTGTATTAATACTGCATTTACCTCTATTACTACCAAAATTAGCTTGAGGCATTTCTGGATATCTCGCTAATGCTTTCTCTAATTTTTTCTTTTTGTTTTTAAAATTAATACATTGGATTTTAAAAAATTCTATTTTAAATATAGGCTCTATTTCATATTTTATATCCACTCTCTTAACTCCTCACCCATAATTTGTGTTGCTATATTTATCTTTTTACGCAATGCTTTTCTGATCTTTTCATCTACCGTTTTTGGTGCTATAAGATCTATGTATGTCACCGCCTTTTTTTGACCTATTCTATGCGCTCTGTCTTCTGACTGCAGTCTTTTTTCTAAGTCATATCCATTAGAATAGTAAATTACATTGTTAGCAGCAGTAAGTGTAATACCATAACCACCCGTCTGTGGATTACCCACAAAGAACCTTACAGGTGATTTTGCATCTTGAAATTTTTCTATATTCTTTTGCCTTTGTTCTGCCGGAATTGCGCCATAATATTGAACAATAGAATCTGATCCATATTTTTTAGAGATAGCATTTACTATTCTTTTTACATCATAGACATAATTAGCCCATATTATTGCCTTACCTTCNNNTTCTTCTANAACNTCTAANANNGCATCNATACGATTGTTTTTTATNTCTGTAATNGNNTCATCNTCATTNTTTANNTGNCCACAAGTNATNTGATGCAAACGCATNAGTTGTGTNAATACGTGAGGNGCGGTTGCCATCTTNCCNTTTAGTTGAGCGAGGGCCGCGGATTTCATTGTAGCATATGTTTTCTTTTGTTCTTCTGTTAGTTCTACTTGTCTTTCTACATATGTCTTTTCTGGTAGATCTAAACAATCTTGTTTCAATACACGATCAGAAAATTTCTTTAATATCTCTGATAATTCATCGAGTCTTCTATATCCTGCAGGTATTTGCACTCTTCTACCACCAAAGTTTCTATCTACCATAACTGCATACCTATTTCTAAATGTATAAAAAGAACTAAAACCTAATAGTTCTTCATCAAGAAAACCACATTGTGTATACAAATCTAATGGTGATTTAGTAACTGGTGAACCTGTAAGAATACGTCTGTATTTTGCAAGCTTACCTAAATTTAAAATAGCTTTTGTTCTTTTTGCCGTGGGTGTTTTTATAGTTGTAGACTCATCGACAGCCATCATAGTTTTATGACAGTTTAAAAATTTTACAGCAAACTCAAGACCTTTTTTGGTCGAGAACGCTTCTACATTCATTATAAGGATGTGAAGGTCATAGTCTACTTTAAACAATTGTTGATACTCTTTATCCTTTGCTTTGGATGTAGTCGCAGTCCATAATACCGTTTTGTGATCTATGTGNCTAGCTAAATGATTTGGTATNTCTTGAGAAAACCAGTTTCTATAAACACCCTTTGGTGCTATAATTAACGCCCCATTTATTTTACCTTTATCATAAAGCATAGCCATATTATCAACTAATACTTTTGATTTACCTGTACCCATCTCCATAAAATAGGCAAACTCTTTTTTATTCCACGACTTTTCTAATGCACTTAATTGATGTGCATAAGGCTTTGTTTTAAATTTATATTTCATAATTTTTTTCTTCTTTCTAGTTGACAATTATATATAACCTATGCTAAACGATGTCAAGAAGTAAGAAATGAAAAATAAAATATTTGAGTTATATAAACCAAGATCTTTAGAAGAGTTTTTAGAATTTTATAAAAACAACCCTAAAGAGAAATTTGTTTATGTGATTCAACAACCAGCGCCTAACATAAATATATTAAGTGCGTCTGACTTTGGTTACCTTGTAATATGTTTGCCTAATAGAGATCAGGCAATATTATCTACTGCACCTTATGTACAGAAGATGAAAAAAAATTTACAAGACTTTCGTANAGAAGATTACTTGCTTGCTGTNGGAGATCCTGTTATNATAGGNATATCTACNGCTGCTGTNAGTGAAGTAACNAACGGACAGTTTAATATGTTNAAGTGGGACAAACGTGAATATCGATACTATCCACTTGAAGTAGATATGTATCAGAAAGGATAACAATGGCTGTAAAGCAAAAAATAAAANTAAAGACTTTTACAGGGAGTGGTAGCTTCAATGTGAGAGATGAGATGTTAAAAGATTCAAAAGATCTTTTAGACAATGTAGANGTGACAACGGTTGCACAAGAATGTGTAAAGTTGAAACAAAAAGAAGATGAGATTGCTGCNTTAGANGAGCAACTCAAAACAAAAAAAGCGGAGGCCGATGATATTGGCTCTCGTGTAATCCCAGAATTATTAGCAGAACAAGGATTGTCAGAGATTAAACTNGCTGATGGTTCTAAGGTATCTGTGAAAAAAGAATATAGATGCACTCTTCCGAAAGATGAAGCGCGAAGAGCGCNATGCTATAAATGGCTTCGTGACCAGGGGTTAGGAGATATTATTAAAAATAATGTCTTTGTGACTTTTGGGAAGGGAGAAGATGACAAGGCACAACAATTGTTGGACCTTGCGGCAGAGAANGGGTTTGAACCACAACAGAAATCTGATGTGGCTTGGGCTACGTTNACTGCCCTATTTAAGGAGCGTATCGAGTCCGGGCTCGATATGCCTCCTGATGTCTTTAGCACTTGGATTAAAGACAAAACTAAAATAACTCGGAAATAATGGAGGATGTATAATGGCTAATGGAAACATAAAAGCTAAAGCAAACACATCACTCGCCTTATTTGGCGATGATGCAAAAGGTTTTGACAATATGACTCAAGATGATCTTGCGTTACCATTTGTTAGAATCTTAGGACAATTATCTCCGCAGGTGACTGCAGGAGATGCAAAGTATATAGAGGCTGCCAAACCTGGTATGATCTATAATACTGTTACCAGCGAACTATACGATGGTAACAAAGGTATCAAGGTTATTCCTTGCTACTACAAAAAAGATTACCCAGAGTGGTCGGACAGAGGGGATGGGCCTGGTGCTCCTGTGGCTATCCATATGCCGAACAGTGAGGTAATCAATACTGGTAAGAGAGAAGGATCAAAGATCAGATTACCAAATGGTAATTATCTTGAAGAGACTGCTTCTTATTATGTAATGGTTGAGACAAAGACAGGAGGTTATACACCGGCTTTAATAACAATGAAGTCGACTCAACTGAATGTCAGTAAAAAGTGGAATTCTATGATGAAAACCACACAAATACCTGATGGTAAAGGCGGATTTGCTATCCCGCCTATGCACGGGGTGGTGTACACACTCACATCTACGCTACAAAAGAACGATAAAGGTTCTTGGTATGGATGGGTTGTTACACAGGACAGAATTTTGGGTCAGCCAGACAAGGCTTTGTATTTAAGTGCAAAGGATTTTGCTGGTAATGTATCCAAAGGGAACGTTCAAACAAAAGCTGATGTAGAAGAGAAAGTAAGCGACTCAACTCCTTACTAGTGGTATAAGATGAAGGGGATCTTCTCATTTAGCAGATCCCCTTTACAAAGAAAAAAGAAATGATAATAAAAAAAGATAAATTTA
>FUFK010759516.1_pt1 | contig 10443 bp, 9 predicted proteins | sample 1021851 | NCBI WGS metagenome assembly FUFK01 (sample SAMEA51879418, study PRJEB19060) | metagenome
GGCCATAGGTTATCTGCCCGGAAATTGCCTTGTTTTACTTTACAAAGGGTGCTTTTTTAATTCAAACTAGGCGAGTTGGAAAAAACATTGACATCAGAGTATTTGTTCGATGCAGCCGATGGTTTCAGCAGCCGCATGCCCGTATGATAAAAGTTTCGGTGAAAATTGAATTTTTGATTCTTCTGATTTTGCTCTTTGCATGGACTGTTACTGCACAAAAAACCCCAAAACCGACAATACGCACTGTCTCCATACCTATTTCAATTACGCAGAAAGGTGAACTGGATAAAAACCGCCCGAGCGAAATCATTGCCGTCGAAAGACTTATAGTCCTCGAAGATAAGCAGGAACAGCAGATCCTCTCTATTCGCAGCATTGAAGAAGCACCGATGGCGCTTGCGGTGATTATCCAGGACGACCTGAGCGCTAATTTCAACCTGCAATTGAAAGACCTTCGTGAATTTATTACAAGGTTGCCGCGCGGTACGCGAGTACTAATCGCTTATTCGAGGAGCGGCACGACGCAAATTGCACAAAAATTTACCAACGATCTCACGAAAGCCGCTGATGCAATCCGTCCTGTCGTTTCCAGTTCTACGCTTTCGCCGCGAAGTCCCTTTGACTCCGTTCTCGATGTCCTAAATCGTTTCGATGCTTTGCCGGCCGGACGTCGGGCGATTTTGCTCATCTCGGATGGACTGGACCTCTCAAATGGCTTTGCCGATTCCGCACCGACACAAAGTGTGATGCTGGACAGGGCTATTCTTGCCGCTCAGCGCCGCAGTGTCGCCGTCTTTTCAATCTATTCTCCGACTGAAACAACCGAGCGTTCAGGTTCTCAAGCCATACTCAATGGTCAAAGTTCCCTCTTGCGTCTTTCGGATGAAACCGGCGGCCGCGCATTTTTTCAGGGCAACATCGCTCCGATAAGTTTTATACCTTTTTTCCGTGATTTAAGCCTGTTGCTCAACCGGCAGTTTCTGCTTACATACCTCTCGACAAATATGAAACGCGGATATCATAAAATCGAGATAAAGAGCACTAATCCGGACATCAGGATAGAATATCCGAAAGGCTATTATTATTAGATTTTTCAGTTCAATCTGAAGCCGCAGACCGGACAGACGCGAACGTCCTCACGCAACAGTAAGCCGATCCAGCAGAAAATAAGAGTTGCTACCAGCAGAACCGCAAAAACTATCCAGCCCGCAGACGAAATCCTGCGCTCAATGACGGGCAGTGCGTTGGTCCCGCAGCGTGGACAACGGTAACCGACCGCCGGATAGGGATTTCCCAAGGGTTGGATATTTGATGACGGGGCAGAATAATCGGCTATCGTACGTCCGCGAATATGCTCAGAGGTATTGGCAGGGCCGTGTTGCTGTTCGCCAAGGTCGAATTCGTCTGTTTTCCAAAGATATGGACGTCCCGGAGGCGTCTCCTGCGACGGCTGAGTCAGAAGGAAGCCGCAAAAGCGACAAAATCTGCTCTCAAATGCATTTGACTGGCCGCAATTTGGACAAATGTTCATCTCAAATGACTAAAACCGGATTTTATCTCCCGTTTCGATTGCCTTGTAAACTGATTCAACAAGTTCGACGGAACGAAAACCATCTTCTGCAGTTACGGGCGGTTCTGTACCGCTGATAATTGAATCAATAAATGCCCTGTCCTCCTGGACATATCCCCATTTTTCCTCTTTCTCGAACATATGACATGCAAAGACGTCAAAATTAGCGTCCATTCCGCGTGAATCAAGCAACCGCTCCATTTCTTCGGTAAGGATTGTCCTGTGATGGCAGAATACTTCTACCCGTTCAAACGGAAACAACCAGCTTGCATCGCTGCTGGATGAGAAAGTGCAGTGAAACCCGTCACGAAAACGGAAGATTATCGAAAATTCGTCCAGTTCAGGATATTCGTGTCGCGAGCCGTATGCAGCCATTTCCTCGATTTCGCCGAACTGAAACCGCAGCATATCGAAAAGGTGGATCGTGGTCTCATATAGAAATCCGCCGGTTACGCCTACATCTCCTGTCCATTCCGGGACTTTTAATTCGCCGCGATTCATTTTGACATTGGCCGAATGCGGCGTTTCATCCCGCAGCAAGTCTTTCAAGCGTTGATAAACGGGAGCAAAACGGCGATTGTGCCCGACCTGCACGACCTTTCCCGATGAATTGGCAGCGTCTCTGAGTTCTGCCGCATCCGCAATACCGACCGAAAAAGGCTTTTCGCAAAAAACGTGTTTGCCTTCGGCCAGTGCGTGGAGCGCTATTTCCTTGTGTGTGCGGTTTGGCGTGCAAATAAGCACGGCATCGCAGGCATCAAGCAGTTCCTCCCTTGATGAACAGACCTTACCGCCGATGGAACGGGCTGTCATCTGTGCCTTTTCCGTTACAATATCGTAAAGCGCCGCGATTTCTACCCGTTCGTCACGTGAGTAGATGCGGCCGTGTACATTTCCGATATAACCGGTTCCGATAATTCCAAGTTTTATCTTCTGCATCGTTCCAAAAAGTAATTACTTAGTAATTACTGCTGACTGAAGCTGTATCTGAGAGCCCGAGAGCATGGCGGGTAGCCTTGATCGCTTTACCGGCAACCTCGAAAGGATCCATTTCCCAATATTCGGGTCTGAAAATTTCCACGCTCACCATTCGGTCATAACCGATTTTGTCAAATCTACTCTTGATTTCCTTAATTGGCAAAATACCTTCGCCCGGAAATAAACGATGCGCATCGGTTAATTGTTCCTTAGGTAGGTTTTCAGCGTCATTTATGTGGAAAATAAAGAGTTTTCGGGGGTCCAGGGAATCTATGGCTTCGAATGTGGAATTACCCGCATAAAAATGAAATGTATCGAGCACATTTCCCACCGATGACCTTCCGACTAATCCTACAATTTTGTTGCAAAGATCCAACGTTTGCACAGAGCAATCGGTCTGGCCGAGAAATTCAAACGCCAAAGAAACTCCGAAAGGTTCGGCAATGTCTGCAAGTTCGTTCAGAACACGCACCGATTCGTCGATTACGAGGCTCTCTGGCGCTCCTGCGGGAAGCTTTCCGGGGACAACGACAATGTAAGGACATTCCAGTTTTCCGGCGATTTCGGATAACGTCCTGCATTCTTGCCTGATTTTTCCGTAGTCCTCGGGCGTCCGGAAAGTAATATGTTCGATGGAGTTGATGGAATAGGGTTGAATACCGGCCAGATCCAGTTCGTTTTTCAAATCTTCAACCGTTTTTGTTTCAAGGTATTTATATAATTTGGCTGACCAGATTTCTATCAGATCGAAACCGGCCTTTTTAGCCGCCAGGATATCAGTGGAAAGGTCGGCGCGCATTGTCGTCGCACCGTTTAACGCAATTTTCATTCTTTTGCTCCTGAAATTAACCTTAGTTACGGCAATTTTATCACGCGCGGATTCACAAAATCGAACGCCGCATCCGTCCAAATGAAAAATAAGCAACCGGAGAATAAAACTTTACGTCCCAAAAAAGGCAGAAATCTGCTAATCTGGTAGCGCCGATGCTTTCTGAAATTTATAAAACCGGAATCAGTTTTATTGCATTGCTGTTTGCTGTCTGTTTTTTGGTAAATACTGCGGCCGCACAGACATCGGATGCCGATCTGCGTGCGGTTATCGAGAGTGATCGGCGCGATCGGGCCGCAAATGGAATCTTGGCTGACCTTTCGGCTGCCGAGCATCTTCGCCGTGCGGATATTTATATGGCAAATCGTTTGTTTCCGGCGGCACGCGAACATTGGCAGCGGGTAATCGAGCGATTTCCCGATGATCCGGGACTTGCCCGCGCTTTATTCGGCATGGGTCGCTCATACATGTGGGAACGCGATTATTCACAAGCCATCGAATGGTTTGAGCGTGTTTTGAAGGATTTCCCCATGACGAAGGAAGGCCGCGAAGCGCTTGCATTCACGGGAGCTTCCTTTGTCAGGTTGAGCTGTCATTCCGACGCCGTCAGAGCTTATCAACAGTATGTTACGATGTTTCCGGACGGCGAGCGCGTCGAATCCGCATATCTGAACATCATTGATGCGCTTCGTGAAGACGGACGATATGCCGAAGCAGAAAAATGGGCAGATATGGCTGCCGAACGTTTCGCCGGAAAGCCGACCGAATACAATGCCCTGCATTCGAAGCTGCGGATGGAGATATTCCGTCAAAACTGGAATCGTGCAATTCAGATAGCGGACAGTCTGCTTGCCAAACCCGTCCCCAGAGGCTCTATGGCATCGCAGGATGAAGTGCGGTTTCTGAGAGCATTCGCACTTGAGCGGATTAAAGCGCCGGCAGCGGCGGCCGAAATCTATTCCGGCTTCGGAAACCCTTTGGAATCATATTTTGCAGGTCTTGCGTCTGACAAAGTACGGTCTTCGGAAGTTTCCAAAACATCATATTCAGGCAATTTGAACCAGGCTGATTTCCCAATCCTCTATCGCGAAATTCTTCTTAAAAACGCAACGCCGCGCGGCATTGACCCGCGGTTTGTGCTTGCGATTATGAAGCAGGAAAGCGTTTTCAAGCCGACCGCCAAATCTCCGGCCGGCGCGAGAGGGCTTTTGCAGCTGGTTTTTGACACCGCAATCAAATTCAACGTCAAAGCCGGATTCCCGAACCTGCAGCCGGATGATCTTTACCAGCCATCGGTGAATATCGCCATCGGTTGCGAATATATCCGCTTTCTCAAAGATGAGTTTGGCGGTCTGTATGAAGGAATTGCCGCGAGTTATAACGGTGGCGAAGACAATGCCCTACGCTGGTTAAACCGTTCCGAACCGAAAGAACCCGGCATCTTTGTTTCTGAGATTGGTTTTGCCGAAACAAAAAACTATGTCCAGAAGGTAATGAATAACTATCGCGCATATCGCCTGCTCTATACCGAAGACCTGAGAAAAAAATGACCCGGCTGTTCATTGCGGCTGAAATNCCCGCCGATGTGCAAACTTTTGTGGAGCAACACGCGCGGTCATCCGTAAAAGGCTGTCCTCAACTTCAAAATATACGCATTCTTCCGGCCGATTCGCTGCATATTACGCTTAAATTCCTCGGAGATACTTGCGATACGGCCATAGACGGAATTTTGGCGGCAATTGAATCGGCTGCGAAAGATTTCGGTCCGGTCAAACTCGAAACAGGCCGGATTTGCGTTTTAACGCCTTTTGTGGTCGCAATGGGTATCAGGGATAGCGCCGGGCGTCTAAAGCGGCTGCAAGGCACCTTAGAAGCGAAACTGGAGGCATTAGGTTTTCCGCCTGAGCCGCGACATTTTCGACCGCACATAACCGTTGCCAGGTCTCGCGGACGCCGGCGGCTGCCACTAAGTATCGTATTTCCAAACTTTAAGGAAATTTCATTCTGTGTTTCCGCTGTTTCATTGATGAAAAGCAGTCTGACGCCGGGCGGAGCTGTTTATTCGCCTGTCCGAAGGTTTGCTCTTGAATCCTGAAAAACCTTTATTTTTCGGCTTTTTCCGACAGAGCGTTTTCGATAGCTGAAATCACGACTGCGTCGTCAGGCTTGTCCTTCGAGCCGAAGCGGCCGATTATTTTACCATCGCGGCTGATAAGGAATTTATTGAAGTTCCAGGTAATATCGCCGCTGAATTCGGGATTGGTCTTTTTATTCGTTAAAAAGCGATACAAGGGATGCTGGTCGCTGCCTGTAACGGAAATCTTCGAAAACATCGGGAATGTTACGTTGTAACGCAATGTACAGAATTCCTTGATTTCCTTATCCGAGCCCGGCTCTTGCCCCATAAAGTTGTTTGCCGGAAATCCGAGCACGTAAAAACCTTTATCTTTGAATCTTTCGTAAACTGCCTGCAAAGCCTCATATTGAGGCGTATAGCCGCAGCGGCTTGCGGTATTGACTATGAGCAGGACGTTTCCTTTGAATTTTTCCAGTTTTACCTCGTTACCGTCTATATCTTTCAAAGAAAAATCGTATATCGAGCCCGCGCTTACCGGCTCGGAAGGCGTCGGGTTAAAGATCATTCCGTATCTGTAGGCCAGAACCGTTAAAAGCCCGATGACGGCAATGATGGCCGCCGCAATGATTTTGCTCATAATGAACCTCTTTCGCTTTTGCCGAAAACTTATTGATTCAATTCACGCGGACCTCGCGGCGAAGGCGGCGGCGTTTCTTTTTTCTCTCCGGTTTCGGATAAAAGTTCCTTTATCGCACCGATGCCGGAAAAGACTGAAGCGGTTTCCACAGGCATAAATACAACCTTTGAGTTTTGCGTCCGTGTCATATCGCGTAGCGATTCGATGTACCGCTGAGTCAGCAGATACTGTGTTGTCTGCTCCGCACTGCCGACGATCTGGGCAATTTGCTTGATGGCCTGGGCCTCGGCATTTGCGGCTGTAAGGCGTGCCTGAGCGGCGCCTTCGGCCTGCAATATGGCAGACATCTTTTCGCCTTCGGAGCGTGTTACGGCGGCCTGTTTTTCGCCTTCGGCCCTTGTAATCGCAGCCTGTTTTTCGCCTTCGGCCTGTAGGATCAAGGCGCGTCGGTTCCGCTCGGCGGTCATTTGTTTTTCCATCGTAATACGGACATCTTCCGGCGGATTTATATTTTTTACGTCAACGCGCGTTACCTTGACGCCCCATTTGTCCGTTGCCTCGTCAAGGATCAGCCGCAACTTGGCGTTTATCTGGTCGCGTGAAGATAGCGTGTGGTCAAGGTCCATTTCACCCATTACCGAACGCATTCCCGTAATGGTCAATTGGATGATACCGCCGACAAGGTCGGCCACTTCATACACGGCTTTAATCGGATCGGTGATTTGCCAATAAACAACCGAGTCAACGTTGATGGTAACGTTGTCCCGCGTAATGACCGGCTGCGGCGGCAGGTCGATATATTGTTCGCGCAGGTCAATGGACGTGACTCCCGGGCGGACATTAGTCCAGTAAACCGCTCGCGGCGATTCGAAAAATGGAATAATGATGTTCAAACCGCTGTTTGCGGTCCGATGAAATCGCCCGAGCCTTTCGATCAAAAGCACACTGGATTGCGGCACGATCTTGACCGTCTTCCAGGCAACGCTCAAAAGAGCAATGCCGAGAAACAGCAGAAATATTGCACCCAAGCCGAAGAAAGCGTCCATCGTTTACCTCCACTATCAGATTTCCGTTTAATATACACCAATTTTCTCTTTGCGGCTAACCTTTCGCCGCAGGCGGGATTTGNATCCGGGGATGTAAATCTTATAATCCAAAACTGACGATGAAAATTACACTCGACGAAATAAGTGAAGCACGCCAAAGGCTCGATGGAATAATCAATGAAACGCCCGTAATTTCCGACGAAAAACTTTCCATTGCAATCGGCTGTAAAGCTTTTCTGAAGGCCGAATGTCTGCAACGCGGCGGTTCATTCAAGGTTCGCGGCGCATACAATAAAATTTCACGCCTCTCGGAAGAAGAAAAGCGGCGCGGCGTAATAACCGCCTCCGCCGGAAATCATGCGCAAGGTGTCGCACTGGCCGCAAAACTTGTCGGTGTAAAGGCTACCATTGTCTTGCCGGAATTTGCCCCGCTGACAAAAATTGCCGCCACGAAAGCACTCGGAGCCGAAGTTATTCTCAAAGGCGACAGCTTCGATGCAGCCGTTGCATATTCACGCGAACTCGAAGCTGAAAAAGGTTTCACTTACGTTCACGCTTTCGATGATCCGCTGATTATAGCCGGTCAGGGTTCGATTGGGTGCGAAATTGCCGAATCGCTTCCTTCCGTTACCAAAGTTTTCGTTCCGATCGGCGGAGGCGGAATCGCTTCGGGAGTCGCAATAGCGCTCAAATCTCTTATTCCATCGGTCAGCGTTATCGGCATTCAAGCCGCAAATGTGGCCTCCGTCAATCCGTCACTGAAAGCCGGTACGCCGATCGAAGCCGCCGCCCGGCCGACAATTGCTGACGGTATTGCCGTAAAAAAACCCGGCACACTGACGCTGCCGATAATCCGCGAATATATTGACCGTGTCGTAGAGGTAACGGAAGAAGAACTTGCTGCAGGTGTTTTCCATTGTGTTCAGAATGCACACATAGTTGCCGAGGGAGCCGGTGCGGCCGGAGTTGCAGCCCTGCTTGCCGGTAAGGCTGGAATTACTCCCGATGATGTTGTTTGCGTAATTCTTGCCGGTGGAAATATAGATGGCAATCTGCTTTCAAGAGTTATTGAACAGGTGCTCGTCCGCCAGGGCAGATATGTAATTCTTAAACTGCTTGTGCTCGATCGTCCCGGTTCGCTCGCACAGCTTCTCAACCGAGTTGCCGAAACGGGAGCAAATGTTATTGAAGTCAATCACCAGAGAGCCATCTGGCTTGCACCGCTCGGATACACCGGCATCGAAATGATTCTGGAAGTCCGTGACGAAAATCACGCGCGCGAAGTCCATAGCCATTTGGAGAATGAGGGATACCACGTGGTCCGTGAGGGACAAGGCGAATGGGGCGAATAATCGATCACGCAACTTCATTTATCTCAAAACGAAACTGATTTACCCGTCAGCGTCGTACATTTACATTGACCGCCTGCTCGGCGCGGATATATTCCCTACGTCGTCCGGCTGCTGCCCGTGTCTCGATTTTTCATTTCCGCTATCGGACTCCAGCCGAAAACATAAAATTCACATCCGCTAAATCAGCTATGAGCTCGACTGCTCTTGTTTCGCTTGCCGCAGCAAATTTAGGCGCCGTAGCCGTCAGCAAATAGATCCTTCCCACCGGCAGGTTGTCTATCCGATAGAAGCCAAACGAGTTAGTCCGAAGCGAAACTGGCTCGACCAGATCTCCACCAACGAGCGTAACAATCGCTCCGCTTAACCCGCGGCCGTCTTCCGAAACAACACGTCCTGAAATCGACGCCGGGGCGGCCGTAGGAACTGCATACGCCGTTAAGCTAAAATCGTCAACAGCTAGACCGTCATCGGCACCCGAAACATCAACATCAACCCACCTTATCCAAATGGTGTTATTATTTGGAACGTTAACGTTGAACCATTTAGAAAGTTGCCGCCGGTTCGCTGCCAAATTTCCATCACGCTGTCCGGCGGAACCTGATATATCGGGAGTCTCAAAATTCAACTCGGGTACTTTCGTCCATGTACCCGTCGTCAGGGATGTAGCGTCGGTACTGTATTCAAACTCAATCCGATCAGCCCCCCGGTTTATCTGGCCCAATCTCCACTGTTCACCAGTATAATTAATCTTGATCGACGCTATAGAAGAGCCGGTCGCATTTGTGAAAGACGCCCCGATGATTGGAATAAGGCTACCACTACGCAATCCGCCAAACGCTCTATCGGTAGCATTTGTCGCTCCATAACTATAGGTATCGCCTGTGCTGAGGCTCCCGTTATTTGCTGTATAGGTCGTATTTGCGTTGGTACCGCTTTCCGTAAATTCCCAGCCCGTGGGTAACGCGCTGGACGTGCCGGTATTCGCCAGCGTATCGAAATCTTCTGTAACCGGCACGGCAAGTGCGGTGATTGATCGCGGCAGCAACGAGTCGCTGGGATAAACGCAGTTTTTTGATGAACAGCTGTCCGTATCCGTATCGGCGATAGACGCCTTAAGCCGCTGAAAGAAAGATTCCTGGGCTTCAACTTTCCAGTGGAGGTTATAGACCAATACGAGCGTTACAAAAAACACAGCGGATATGTTAAAAACGTGCTTCCCATTACTCATAGTTCACTCCGAAAAATCATAGATTATCTTATACGCCCCAATACCGCCCGGGACACACACTTACAAGCGCTATGCGTCGGAACACCTTTTTCTAGCACACGGGACGTGAGGAAATCGAGAATAAGCGGCATTATACGGATTTTTCCTATAGGAGCAAGTCGACAAACGAAGTTTTGTAACAGCTCCGTAACCTCGCTTGAAGTGCATAAGTGTATGTTTCTTTGGTCAGTAAAAAGCAAAATGTTATTGCCGATGGAACGGTTTTTTTAATTGATCACTAGCCGGCTAAAGAAATTCTGCCCCTTTTTGTTAAAATTAAGTTATGCGAAAAAAAGTCCTCGCATTTGTTACACTAATTTTTGTCCTGGCTTTCGCCAGTATAGGTGGATTTCTCTTTTGGATTTTTTCCACGATTGACCGGCCGAATGAGCATCAGAAGGCCGAAGAATACATTACAATCGAACGAGGCCTTACACCGACGGCGATAATAGGGCGTCTCGTCACTGAAGGTGTTATTGCCGACGGAACGCCGGTTTTGTTTTACCTTCGTCTGTTTGGTGATTCATCAAAACTCAAAGCCGGCGATTACCGCTTCGATTCACCGATTACTCCGCGTCAGGTGCTTTCCGAGCTTGAAAAAGGCGAAACCCGCACCATCAAATTCACCATTCCTGAAGGTTTTACCCGTTTTGATCTTGCCAAACGCATCAAGGAACGCCTCCCGGC
>FUFK010061180.1_pt1 | contig 10442 bp, 12 predicted proteins | sample 1021851 | NCBI WGS metagenome assembly FUFK01 (sample SAMEA51879418, study PRJEB19060) | metagenome
CTGTTGTATCATCTGCATGAGTAGTTGCATTGTGACTACCTACAGCTCCAGCAGATCCACTATTAGAGGCAATATCTCTAACTACAGTTAATGTATTAGAACTAACAGAAGACACTTTCATAATTTCTTGGTCTACTAAAATGTAATCATTAGCTGCAAACACACTGCCATCATCTACATCAACACCTGTTTCTGTTGCATCTAACGCTTCGTTAAGTTGGTCTGTAATAACAGTTCCGGTAACCCCGTTCCACGCTGAAACGCCCCAACCATAACCATACACGTTTGTAGTTTTACCAACACTTAATTGATACTCACAATCTACAGTGCTAGAACCACCACCAGTTGCAGTGCTACTCGCATTACTTGAGTGTGTAACTGTATAAACACTAGAGCTAGTAACACTAGTAATTTCAAATTCAGCATTCATATCTAATCCACCAACATCTGATGCATTAGAAAAAGTTACAAAATCCCCGGCGCTTGCTCCATGACCCGCGTCTGTTACGGTTACTACTGCTGATCCACTGCTTGTTACAAATGGATTTGTAAGATTAGCTTGTGTAGCACGAATAGGTGTTATGTCTACAATTGCACCTTCAACATATAAATATAATTTTCTATCTGTTCCAAGAGCTAAGTGTCTTGTGCCATCAAGCGAGGACCAGGCGTGCTGATCGCGAACAGAACCTATTAAAGTATCACTAGATAGTTTTGTCCAACCACCAATTTTTTCTGGTTGACCATAACGAAAACGTATATTTTCTCCGTCAATGTATTTACCTTCAGCACCGTACGCGGTGCTTTGTTTGTCAAAACCTGGTGCAAATTTTACTGAAGCTAATGGCATATTATCCTCCTGCTACTATCCTTACATAACCAGCTGAACCAGAACCACCAGACCAGTGATGCGCTCCTGATCTATCTCTACTAGCAGCACCACCTCCACCGGCTCCGTTACCAGAAGCGTTACCACCTGTTTGAACGGAAGCACTACTAGGGTTAATTGCTCCAGCAGTTCCACCAGTGCTAGTTAAACTTAAAGGGTTTGATGCTAAAGCTTTACCAGCAGTTCCTGCTGCACTCCCTCCGTCACCTGACGCTGCTTGACCACCATCAGCAGCAGTTCCTGTATTGTTTGTTGAAGCTGAAAAATTACTACCTATTGAATTACCTCCTTGAGACGCTGCACTATATGCTTGACCAAGACCATTATAACCACCACCATATCCTCCACCACCAGCTGAAGTAGTTTGACTTCCATAAACAATAGAACTAGCACTTCCTGATGCTGCATAAGCAGTTCCAGATGCATCGTGAGTTCCTGAGCTAGCATGGTATCCACCAGAACCCACAGTAACTGTAATTGTTTGGTTACTACTTCCAGAAGTATTATTAGATATGGTTAAAGTGCCTTGAACTGTTCCACCAGAACCGCCGCCTCCGCCGCCTCCTCCAGAACCACTTTCGTCACCTTCACCACCTTGACCACCACCTCCATGTAGTGTTACTGTAACGCTAGTAACACCAAGAGGTATTGTGTAAGTACCAGAAGATGTAAAATTAGTTGTGGTTTGTGAAATAGTTGGAGTTGAATAAAAATCAGAAAATGAAATTGTGCCGGAACTAGGAATAGCATTACCTGCTTCATCTTGACACCCAGAAAAAACTGAACTACCACCAGCATAAAACTCAGACAAACTATAAGGCTGAGAATTATCAAACTGAGCTTCTATTTCTGAAAACGATAAGGAGTTACCACTTGCTTTAATAGCCATTATTTAGCCTCCTTAAGTGTTTCAACCTCTTTCTTTAATTCTTTTATAGCTTCAATAAGTATTCCTACCATGTTACCATATGCAACAGATTTGTATTCACCATCTTTTACAACTTCAGGTAAAATGTTTTCAACTTCTTGTGCTATAACCCCGGTCCCCGTTGCACCGTCTTTGGTAAAGTATACACCACGTAAATCAGATACTTTACTTAATGCATTATCAATTGTTTTAATATCAGATTTTAAATTCATGTCAGAAAACGCTGTAATGTCTCCGGTACTAGTTATGGCGCCCGATGCTACAGTACCCGCAAGAGTTACATTTGCACCACTGAACGTAGCGGCAGTTGTTGATCCTGATTTAATTATTAAGTTACCACTTGTATTTGTTAAACCACCAAATTGTGTTCCATCGTCTTTTAAAACTATATCTCCACCCCCTGCGTCTAAATTTATGTCACCTGCAACATCAACAGTTAGATCCCCTGATGATAAATCTATTTCTGTTCCGTCAATTGTTATGTTATCAACAGCAACACCACCATCACATGTAAAGTTTCCAGATAGAGTTGTGTTACCTGATACAGCTAATGTACCTGTTAGTGAAGTACCACCAGATACAGTTGATACTGTAGCTGTGTTGTTATGATAAAGAACACTTGCACCGTTTGATGTAAACGTTGCCATGTTGTCTCCATCTTCATCTTTAATGCTTATCACAGCACTTGCGTCAACCTGTAACTCTAAGTTACCTGTAGCGCAATCAATGGTACCAGCACTACCTGAATGTGTAATTTGTAAATCATTATCTGCACCAATGTATATATCAGCACCATCATCTGATAGTGTTAAGTTTCCAGAAACTGTTGGGTTTTTAAGTGCGTACTTAATTGATTCATATGTAAATGTTGCCATTATAGATCTTTAAACCTCCATCCAAAATCCGAGTCTTGATAAACTAGAGTGAAACCAGCGCCGTTAGTATCAACAACCATTTCATCTCCTGCTGTCTTTGCCATAATTTTTTCACTTCCTGGTTCAACTGTTAAATTGTTTGTATCAAAAGTTCCTTCCGAATCTATAAAAGAAACTGAGTCTCCTTGAGAAGGTGAAGCCGGTAAAGTTATAGTCACTGCAGCAGCACTTGTATCAATAAATAAATTATCACCAGGAAAAGCTGTATAAGCAGAAGTTTTTTCTAGATATGTTGCGCCTCCAGAATCAACAGAGTGCCATGCACCTGCGTCATCATAAGCTATAAAATAATTTGTGTTTGGCATTAATACTTTTGTATTAGAACCATCCGTAATAGTTATTTTGTAAGCTGTATTAGCATTACGTATAAAATATAATTTTTCTCTACCTGGAAAAGTAACAGTGCAATCTTGGTCTGCACTTACAAATATAAGCCCAGCTTGACGAGCTTGGTTATCTGCTTGTGTTTGCGGTCCATTACCTGTTGTTAATGTAACAGCAGAGGATCCACTAGTTGAAACTTGTAATACTCCAGCAATAGCATGTTCTATAGCAGATACACCTGTTGCAGCAGTTGCTCCAAAATTGTTATTAGTTGTAGTGCCCCAAGAACCTGACTGTTCTCCATCTCCAATACGTTCTATATATAATCTATGTGAATAATCTGATGCCATTATACTTCATTCCAGGTTTCTGAGTTTGATGTGGTCACAACATTAGACCACGTTTCGCCCACATTATCAGACACATCGTTATATGTAAAGAGCGATGGTGTTTGTTGCGTAATTGTCAATATATTGGTTGTTGGTAAGGCCGCTACAATAATAGAGTTGTTTGGCAAAGTTTGGGTAGTAAGACTTATTTCTCCTGCTGTAGTAGCAATTATTCTTGATTCAATAACCGCTGAACTAATGGCAGATGTTATTACATTAGTGGTCGTTAACGCGTCCACAAAAGGTGCGCCTTCCCCAAAAGATTGTGCCGCGAATGGGTGGATTCCGAACATTTTTAACTATCGCTCAATGTACTAACATCAAAGCTAGAGTCAACAGTTTCAACTACTGCATCAGCTGTCCATGTTGCATACTTCTTATTAAACATATCATCCCAATGGTCTTTATCCATTAGAGTTAATAACTCAGCTTTTGTATACTTATCAGGTGNTTTTGATGGTGTNTNAATNTTTTCAGATTTNTCAAANGTGTGTGANTGATCTCCTTTAGTATANTTATACTNAACTCTCCATTCAATCACATTACCATCAGCATTCTTTTTTGGTATAGCTGATACCCATGCTTTTGTTGCGTCGTCTGCGTGTGCCATTATTTACTCTCCAATTCTTTTACTTTAGCTGATAATTCTTGTACTGCTTTTATTAATGGAAAAACAAACATCTCTCTAGAAATATTTTGCATACCGTCTTTATTTTCTGTCCAACCACCAAAGGTATCTACACCAGCATTATCTAAAGCACTTTTAACTTCTTGTGCTATTAGTCCGTGCATAACAACCTCAGTGTCCATGTGGTTTTCTTCACTGTATTCGTCCCACTCTTTAGGAAACTCGTTAGATGGTTTCCATTGAAAAGTCACAGGTCTTAGTTCGTTTATAAAATCCAAACCTAAGTTATCATCTTTAATATTTTGTTTTTTTCTTTCATCTGATGAACGTGTCCAAGAAGCGTTAGAACTAAAATCGTTGTAGACTCTGTTACCAGCTTTTCCGAAAGTAAAGTTATTGTCACCATTACTACCTAGCCCGTAACCAATGGTTATTTGATGTTGGGCGTCAGAAGATGACACTTCTACTTCTCCTCCTAAACCAGTGTTGTAGTCACCCGTTGTTAAATCTTCATAAACATTTTTTCCAATTCCTGTGTTAGATTGTCCTTCTGTAACTTGTTGTAAACAATAATAACCCACGGCAGTATTGTTTGGTCCTGTGGTTATTGATGTCCCAGCACTTGCACCAACAGCAGTATTATTATCTCCTGAAGTCAAAGCATCTAAACCATAGGTACCAACACAAGTATTATATTCACCACCAGCAATAGACCCGCCTAAAACACCAGTTCCGATTCCTATATTATGACTTTCAGTATCATATCCATCCCCAGCTTCTCTACCGATCATAATATTGTCCCCACCAGTTGTTATACTAGCTCCAGCGTCTGCACCTATTAATACATTTTGATGAGAAGTAGTGTGCGCTGCACCAGCATTTTTACCTACAAAAACATTATTGCCGCCTGAATTAGTAGCTGTACCAGCACCATAACCTATAGCAGTATTAGAATCACCAGTTGTTATTGCGTCCATAGCAGTAAGACCGTAAGCAGTGTTATATTGTGCAGTACTATCTGTACCTGAAACATCGTGAGTATATATAGAACCGTTTGTTGTATCACTAAAAAATGGAATACCAGCGACAGTTGATGCTGTTCCTGCAGCACCTATGGTTGCAAGAGCATTACCTGTTAGAGCAGTGCCTGTAACTCTAAGAGCATCCGTGCCACCAATCTTAACATCTATCTGGTCATCGGTGTCCGCGCTTATTGTTGTATCGGCATCTGCATCGAGAATGAGTTTGTCTGATGCACCGTTGAGATCTAACTCAGNAGCACCACCNATGGGCAGTGGACCNCCCATGTGTATTGCATAGATTACATCACCTGATGCTACAGCTGTGCCAACAATGGTTAGTGTCGTGCCTGATACGGTGAAGTTGGTTGTAGGTTTTTGTATAACGTTGTTGATGACAACGATTAGTGTGTCCTCGGAGAATGGCTCTTTGCTGAGTGTAAAAGTTGTAGCGCTACCGTCGCCAGTAAAACTGTCGGTAACGAAACCTTGAAAAGTATCAGCTGGTAATGTTTGCCCGATGTAGCTCATTTAGCCTCCAATGCTTCTATTCTCGCCATAGCCTCTTGTAAAGCTTTGATGGCTTTCATGTATAATACTGAATATTTAATACCTTTAACATTCTCTTTAACTTCTTTTACATCACCTATTTCTTTACCTTCAGGTATGTCGTCACCGTCTTGATATAATGTTCCAAATTCTGATGAACTTAAAATATCTGATGGGCTGGGTTTATATTCATCAACTAAGTTTGGGCTTACAGATTCTAGTTCTTGTGCAATTAAACCTATTTGCTCCCAAGCTTTGTCACCATACTGTCTAACATCATCTTTTCTTTTAAAGTTTCTTACTTTAATTGCTTTTATGTCATTCCACTGAGAGTTAGCATCAGTTATGTTTTGTTTTATTCTTTCATCAGAAATAGATCCATAAGAGTTATCATGATTTACAACATCTCCATCACTATAAATAAAAAGCCTAGTAGCACTTGAGTCTCGGCACTCCAAAAATTGATAATCACCATTTGCGTCTGGAGCGGCACCAGAATAATGATTAAATATCCCATAAGGGGAAGATGAACTTGCGGTGTCAAAATCCACAATATATTGAGAAAAACCTGAGGGAGCTGAAACGTGAAACTGACTTGCAAGAGTTCCTGTTTCATTAACACCAACTTTGCCTGTATAATCTACTTTTAATCTAATAGTATCGTGAGTGCGTAAGTGAAAATCGTGTTGAGAGCTTGTGCCAATGGCATATCCTCTGTTGGCACTTGCATCTAAATATTCTATTTCAGCTTTTACATTATCAGAGTCAATATTCCATTGTTGTAGTTTTTCATCACTACCTGCACCAGCAGTTACAGTTCCAGTGACATCTAAAAACATATCAGGAGCGTTAGTGTTAATACCTACTCTGTCTGTACTAGCATCTGCAAAAAATAAATTAGCCTTAGTATCCCCTTCAATTCTAAAATCTTTATCTGCTCCAGATTCGTTAAATACAAAAGTTCCACCATCAAGTGATATGTTAGAGCTTGTTGTTACCGTTGATGCTAGTTTATCTCCTGTAACAGAACCATCAGTTGGTGTTACCGTTCCGCCATTATCTGAACCTAGTAGTATGGCAAAGAAACTTGTGTTTGCAGCGGGGGCCGTTGTGAATGTTAGTGTGCTAGAAGATATAGTAAAGTCTGTTCCTGGTTTTTGTATGACACCACCAAGAGATAATAGTATTTGATTAGCATCACCCATAATCACATTGGTTGAATTAACCTGCATAGTGAAACCAGTTGTTGAGCCATCAAAACTAGATGCTATACTATCTAGTTGTCTAAACGCTCCTGATTGTAAACCTCTTCCTATATAACTCATTAGTCTGCCGCCTCTATTGTATTACCTGCATCTACCCATTTAAGAACATCTTTATAGTCTGAGTTTGCATTGTCTTTAGGAACAAAATGAACTTTATCATCTGTATCTGTAACTTTTAATTGATTAGTTTCTGTTGTTCCATCTTCAGGCATAACCATCTTTTTTACACTTTTAATATTCATAATTATAACTCCGCATTTAAAGTAATTCTACCGCTTGTTGTAACAATATAAGCACCACCTGACTCATTTGCTGCAAACGCACCACTTGAGCTAAAATCTATTCTAAAAGAATCATCTGTAGTATCAGTAGCCGATTCACCTGTTAATGTTTGATAACCACCATTATAATATGCTTTAAAGTCTGTATTCCTTGTTCCAACAAAAGCTCCTGTTGGATTTGATCTCATAGTTACTGGAAGCTGTATTCTTGTTGACATAACATTAGCATTTACTCCCCACATAGGATAGGCTTGCCAAGAACCAGAAGCAGTATGAGGAATTTGTTGAAAATATCTTTGACATCTTTGTAACTGAACACTGTAAGGAAGATACTCATAGTCTGTAGCAACATCACCAACTTCTAATTGAACTCCAGTTATGTAAAAATCGTTAGACGTGCTTGCTGCAATGTTTGCTGATTGACCATAAGCAAAGCCACCTGTAGCTACAGAACCCCAAGAAGTGCTATCAGCGGAGGTAAAATTACTTCCAGCAGCTAGTATCCATTTTATTTCAAAACCTTGCCCATTGTCATCATTAATTGTTCCACTAGCGTCTCCAGGAATTGCCATTGTAAATTTTTCCCAAGTATTAGCTGCTGCGTGATAAAAACTTTTTGTAATTTCTCTTGAGCCGTCTGGAGCTTTTATATTAACAACAAAATCTTCATCCGTTCCAGTTAAATTACTTTTTGACCACCAAGATAAAGTAGTAGCTTTTGCATCTGAATGTCCATAACAAAGATGGTGTGCATTTTGTGCTTCAACATGTGTAACTAATGCTACATATTCGTCTGCTGCTAAAGCTGATTCTGCTGTGGTTGTATCAAATCTTAATGAACCAGAAAAACCATAACCTGCAGGAACCGAGCTGTCTATTGCTAAAGTACCAGTAATATTGTCCATAGCTGATGCCCATTGTTGCCACATATCACAAGGTTTAACAACTCCGTTGTTATGAACTGATGTATCAGCTCTTTGTCTAACATGCATATCACCATTAATAATTAAATTTTTAAAGTGTGCGTTGTTCTCTACAAATGGCGCTTCTACTTTTGTTTGACTCATAAATTATCCTTTTTGTGCTATCAGCCAATCTTTATAAGCAGTCTTTGCCGANTCNGTCCAAGCTGCATTTGCTATTGCTTGTACGTCTGCATGTTCACCAGAAATGTCTGTATCAGTCCAGGTATTAGAGTCACCACTAATACTGCCTGAGTGTAAAACGTGCCGATGAACAGAACGTGATAATTCAGTTCCATCTTCTTTAACAACAGTATCAGTTCGTACTTGAATGTGTTTATGTTCTCCCACAACTTCTATTTGTTGTATTACTGTTTCTTTAGTTAATGCCATTTTGTTTCCTCCTTAAAATTATTCAACATAATACACCACTGCAAACTGAGCATAAGAGTTTGAACCCACTGAATCAAGTCTTGCTGCTGAATATCCAGTGCCTCCTCCATCGTGTTCAACAAACTCAATTACTGTTGTGTTTACACCAACAAGGCCTACAACGTTTTCTTCAGTTGTAGCTGGATTAGTATAGTGGTTAAATTGTGTTCCAATATATCTAGTTCCTGCAACGTTTGCTGAGGTAAAAGGTAGACCTTGTATTCTAAAAAAATCTCCTGAGTTATCTATTGTCCCTGATGTTGTGCCTCCAGCTATAGAAAAGAATACATGAACCATTCTGCCGACTTTTGTATAAGTAGCTAATCTTGTTCCACCAGTTATTGTATTTGCATTTGATTTAACAACTGGTGTCCATGTACCTTCTTCGTAGTCGTGCAATAAATTAGATGATGCACCCGAAGTTACTCCAAGATTGACACCTTTGTCAGCAGTTTTAAATGTAATGTCTCCACCAGTTACATCTAAACCAGCATCTAAACCTATTCCGTTAGTTGGTATTGTAGCTGCCATCTTACGTAATCTCCATAATGGATATAGTACCTGATATTTTATCAGCTACCGAACAATCTATTTTTATAGCATCTGTAGTTTCTAAAACAACTTTACTTGTACCTAAAACATCTAACGCTCCGCCTGCAGGTATTGGTGCGTCTTTGACTAGAAAAGAAGTGGTATTTGTAACATTGTTTGCACCTCCTCTATTTCCTGTGTCACTAACTACTTCTACCTCTGCAGTTACTGTTGAGCCACTTAAATTAGCTAAACGTAAACCAAGTACAATCGTTGTTGTGCTACTAGCAACAGTATACGCAGTGTATGCTGTGCCTGCAGAAGCTGGTTCTGCTGCAAATGATATTACTTTAAATGTGTTTGCCATTTTATTTTCTCCTTATCCTAAAGCTATCGCTAAAGCTGTAGCATCTCCTTGAGATGCAAACAATGACCCGATAGCAGTTCCATCAACAGTTATTGCATCAGCCTCTAATGTACCATCTATATCAGCATCTCCAGAAATATCAAGAGAAGCGCCGTCTACTTCGCCTGTAACTGTAATTGAATCAACAAATGCGTCTTTCCAACGAACTGAAGTTGACCCTAAATCTACATCACTGTCAGATTGAGGCCCAAATATATTATCTCCTAAATACACTTGTTCTACGTTCGCTGCATAAAAATGTATTTCGTCAGCTGTTTCAAAATCTATCTTAGTTTCATCATCTTCACCAATTTTTATGTCTGTTGCCAATAATGACGTAATTGTTGTTTGTGCTGCTGCTAGTGCAAAATCTATGGTATTGTCAGCATCTTGATAAGTTACAGTGATACCTGTTTCTGTATTAGAACTAACCATTGCACCGGCTGTATCAGAAATAAATTCAGCTAACGTGGTACCATCTACAGTTATTGCATCTGCTTCTAGTGTGCCATCTACATCAACATCACCAGATATATCAAGAGAGGCTGCAATAAGTTGATCAACTTGTAAATCTTCGTAACTAGAACCAAGTTTTAATTCAAACTTAGGACCAGTGGTGCTGTATGTAAATGTAGCATCATCACCTGATCCACCTTCAATAGTTATACCTGCTCCATTTATAACAGCAGATGTGCTGTTTCCTGTGTCTAATACAATGTTGTGGTCATTTAAATTAACCGTAGTTGAGTTTACAGTTGTTGTAGTTCCACTAACTGTTAAATCTCCAGTCACTGTTAAATTATCACCAACCGTAACTTCTGAAGTTGTATGTCCTATTGTAACTGCAATACCAGATGTTTCAGTTGCAAGTTTTAATGTACCTGTTGCATTTGTAACATAAGAA
>FUFK010069129.1_pt1 | contig 10438 bp, 9 predicted proteins | sample 1021851 | NCBI WGS metagenome assembly FUFK01 (sample SAMEA51879418, study PRJEB19060) | metagenome
TAATTATTCTAATCATGACTCAAGTTCTATTAATTCAACTAATACTTTTAGGGATTGGTCTATTTCAGCATCCATGATAAATTCATCTTCAATTACATAATCCTCATACTCGCTGAAATTTACAAACTCTTTTTTCCCAGACAGGGTTCTCCCAAAGTTTACTAATTCAAGGGTATTATTTTGATCTGATTCCTTGATTAACTTTCTTTCATCAATGTTAAGGCTTAACAATAAGTTAGACTCTCTTTGTTTTTTAATTTCGTTAATTTTATTGAAATAATCTGAAGCACTTATTCTTTCCTGGAATGAATTCTGTAGCAATTCTGAGTCAAAATTTTCAAAAGATATAAAGTAAGCATCGTCTATATTGTCCGGCTTGATTGCATTTTCGTACTCGCCTTCACCTAGGATCTCATCATTCAGTAATGACGGTATTACCAAATTAGGTTCAACTCCAGATAATTGTGTTGGTAAACCTGTGATCCTGTAATAAAGTGAATCAGTAAATTTTATTTGGCCATTATTAGTTGATTTGAATCTTTGAACACTTCCTTTTCCAAAGGTTGTTTGACCAATAATAATTCCACGGTTGTAATCTTGCATTGCCCCAGCAAAGATTTCAGAAGCAGATGCAGAGTATTTATTTACTAGAACTATAAGTGGCTTTTCCCATACTTTTGTTGATCGCCAAGAATGTAATATCTCAACTTCTTTTGAAGGGTTTTTTACTTGAACTGTAGGGCCATAATTTATAAATAGTCTTGTGAGAGAATCAGCTTCATGAAGATATCCTCCACCATTATTTCTTAAGTCAAGAACAATTCCTTCAATATCCTGATAATTGAATTCTCTTAAAAGTTTTTGAATATCTGATGTTGCAGTTTTGCAAACATATAAATTTCTCCTCAAGCAATCATAGTCGCTGTAAAATGAAGGCAATTTTATATAACCCACTTTTCTTTCATTAAATTCAATGATTTCAGATGATGCATCACTGTTTTCAAGGGTAACTGTGCCTCTTATAAGGTTGACTATTTCTTTTCCCTGATCGTTTTCTATTTCCAACCTAACAGTAGTACCTTCATCCCCCCTAATTAATTCAACGATATCATCAAGACGCCACCCTATAACATTTCTAAGTCTACCTCTTTCGCCTTGTCCAACTTTGATAATCTTGTCGCCGACTTTTATTTTTTTAGATTGTATTGCTGGCCCACCAGGCATGAGTTCTTGAATTTTTGCTTTTTCTTCTTCGAAGCTTAGTATTGCTCCAATGCCTTCAAAAGAGAGATTCATCCTTAAATTCCAGTTTTCGAGATCTCGTTCAGAGAAATAAGACGCATGAGGATCTAACATAGATAAAAAATTATTTGCTAGGATCCCGAACCTATCTGATTCTCTAATTTTTGAAATCGAAGACAAACGGTTTGTATAAATCTTTTTTAGTTCACTTTTTGCTTCAAAATTATTTTTATCCTCAAGGAGTAAATTGATTAACTCATTTTTAACTATTCTTCTTTGATAGTCCTGTTTTTCTTGATTATTCTGAAAAAAACTATCTCTAGGTTTTAAGTTGATTTGCTCACTTTTATTGTAGTTGAATTCATAATTGTTTAAGAACTGTCTTCTTGTCTTTAGAGATTCTTCATACCTTTGATAATAAAGATCAACCACTTCTTTTAGTTGCTGATATTTTGATTTAATTTTATTGTTTGAGATTTCTCTAAATTTATTTAAATCTTCCTGTAAAAATGTATTTTTTTGCTTATCTAATTTCGTAATAAATTGTTCAAGAAATGTATNTTTCTCGATATCTTTNCGATCAAAATTTAGAATCGATGATTTTTCAAANTCAGATACNATNGAATTGAATTCAGCCTCGTAATTTATCTGTTCTTCTTNCTCAAATGAACAGCTAAATAAAAATAATGCAAAAATTAAACTAAATAACGGTTTTAATGCCATATTTTTCCTTTTCTCTTTCTATTATTTGATCTTTCTCTTCCCAAATTTCTTCTAAAAATGCTTTTAATTTATCTCTCATTTCCTGATTGTCGGTATAATCGACACCCCTAAGTTCTTCTGGTATTTTGTAAGTGTTGATAGTTACGCTTGCCTCACGCATGTCCCCGCATAAAAAGTTCCAAAATTCTCTTTTATTAGATTTATAGACAAGTGTTACATCCGTTAAGTGGTCGATATAAGGCATTACTTCCAGGGTATAGCCCATTCCACCAATTTTTGGAGGCATTAAATTTTTAAATTTGCTTTTAGAAGCATCATATTTTTCTTTATCTATACGTGTTCCCTCTATGAAGCCTGCGACATTAGTTGGCATAATTTCGTACATTTTGCACGCACGTCTTGTAGCATTCTTATCTGTTTCCGCCAATTTTGGATTAGCTATTATTTCTTCCTTTGACCTCCTTACTACATAGGGCATACCTAAACCAAGGTTGGCAGTCCATGTTAAAGGTAGCCACCATAATTGTGATTTCATGAAAATCCTTGGAACACTTTGTTTAAAGTTACAAAAATATAAATAAAGGAATATATCAGCCCAGCTAAGATGATTTATCGTGGTAAATTGCCAAATATCTCTTTTTAATTTTTCATCTCCATAAACTTTATAATCTGCATTATGCATCAAATCTTGTATGCGGCTATTGAAGTAAAGGTAAAGTTCTCCAAACTTTTCATTGATCTTTAAAATATTTCTTTGAAGGGNNTTAATNGGTATAAATCTTAGNAAACCTAGCGGGGTTACAATGATAATGACTGATAGCGCGTTTATTAGCACCAACAAAAATGTAATTACACCTCGCAAATATCTAATCATTTAATTTTTTGCCAAACCTCTTCAAGCTGAGCAACACTCATACCATCTAATTCCAAATCATTATGCTCAGCATATTTTTCCATTGCTTTAAANCTTTGTTCAAACTTTAAATTTGATCTTCTCATTATATCTTCTGGATCTAAATCATAATGCCTAGTTAGATTCACAATTGTAAATAAAATATCACCAACTTCTTCTGCAAGCTTATCTTTATTATTTTTTGAGTGTTCAATTTTTAGTTCATCAAGTTCTTCTTCAATCTTATTTATAACTTTATTGGCATCTTTCCAGTCAAAACCAATTCTTGCCGCTCTTTTTTGTAATTTTTTTGCCCTTATTAAGCTTGGTAAGTTTTTTGGCACATCATCCATTAATGAATCTAGTTTCTGGGCTTTTCTCTCTTCTGCTTTGATATCCTCCCAAATCGACAGGCTTTCTTTCGATGAAATTGCTTGCTCATTTGCAAAGACATGAGGATGTCTTCTAACAAGTTTGTCATTTAGCTCACTAATAACCTCTTTTAAATCAAATATTCCTTTTTCATTGGCCATTTCTGCGTGAAAAATAACTTGAAATAACAAATCACCAAGCTCTGACTTTAATGCTTTGAAATCTTCTCTGTCGATTGCATCAGCCACCTCATATGCTTCTTCAATTGCACAGCTAGCAATAGATTTGAAAGTTTGTTCTCTATCCCACGCACAACCAGTATCAGGATTTCGTAAGCTCCTAAAAGTTGCTATTAAATCTTCTAACTCTTTATTTAATTTGCTCATAAATATTTTCTAAACAATCATTAATCACTATATCAGCATAGTTATCCATTGGTGTAGGGTCTTTATTTAAAATAATTATTTTCGCACCATTATTCTTTGCAATTCTTACAAAGTTATTTGCTGGTGATACTTTTAAAGAACTGCCTAAAACGATAAAAAATTGGCAATTTATACTAGCTTTTTCTGCTTTTTGTAATGTTTTAGAAATTAATGCTTGTCCAAACGATATAGTCGATACTTTTACAAAACCNTCTCGACATTCAGAACAAAGACAGTCTGTATCTAACTCTAAATTANCAAAGTATTCTAAAGTATCATATTTCGCTCCACAGTTAAGACATTTGGCTTTGAAAATACTGCCATGCAATTCGATAATATTTTTTTCTTTAGCTTCATCTCGATGCAGTCCATCAATATTTTGAGTAATATGAAAATTACTTATTCCTCTTTGAATGACTTTATTTACTAAATTATGCATTTTTGTGGGTTTAATATTTTCNAGTTTTTTATGAATGGCAATGTTGTTTTGCCATGATTTCATACGATATTTCTTCGAAGAGAGAAAATCTCTGAAATGCACTGGAGAATTGCTTTTCCAAAAACCATTTTCGTCGCTCCTAAAGTCGGGAAGACCAGCAGAAGTGCTTAAACCAGCACCAGAAAGAAATGTAATTTCATCTTTTTCTTCAAGGATTTGCTTTAAAGCTTTAAAATAAGTGTCCAATGTTTAATTATAAAAAAATTCTTGTCGTGGTATTTGATAAAAATAAATCAAATAAGGCACTTAAAGAAGTACAACAAATTTTAGCTGATAATGCTTGTGAACACGAAGTATTTCTCGAGGAGAAGGAAGCTTCNGGATACAAGGNGTNTGATCTAGTTTTAGTAATTGGTGGTGATGGATCGATGCTTTCAGCAGCCAAGCTTTTTTCACACCTTAATTGTCCATTCTTGGGCGTAAATTTAGGAAAGGTAGGTTTTATGGCTGACCTTGATTCAGAAAATTTAATCACTGAACTGCCTGAGGTCCTAAGTGGCAAAAATTTGCTTGAGGAAAAAGAGACACTTTCTTGCATNTACAATGGNGAAGAATATACCGCCTTCAACGANATAGTTCTTCATACACAGAAAAGTTACAAGTTGATGCATTTTGAATTAAAAATAGAAGATAACTTAATTTACAGAAAAAGAGCTGATGGTTTAATCATATCTACATCCAACGGCTCAACGGCTTATTCTCTATCAGCGGGCGGACCAATTCTTTCACCTGAAGTAAAAGGCCTGGTAATTACTTCACTTAACCCTTTATCTTTATCAGCAAGGCCGTTAATTGTGCCGAGTGATTCTAAGATTGAAGTTAACTTGATTAAAACTCCATCTGATCTAAATAGCTTTATCATCATTGATGGTAACCAAGAGGTTAAGATCGAAGATAAAAAAGACTTTAAAGTTACTAAAAGTGAAAAAAGTTTTAAGTTACTGCACCCTGTAGGACATGATTTTTTCAAAACTTGCAGAGATAAGCTACATTGGAGTTTATCTAAAGATGAAAATAGCTCAAATTAAGCAACTTCTGTATAATTCACCCAGATGAAAATAAAGAAAGCAGTTTTTCCAGTAGCCGGTTTTGGTACCAGGTTTTTACCAGCAACCAAATCAACCCCAAAAGAAATGTTGCCTGTTGTTGATAAGCCACTGATCCAATATGCCGTAGAAGAAGCAAGCAAGATAGGAGTGGAAGAATTCATTTTTATAACCCATCACGCCAAAGGTTCAATTGATAAACATTTCCAAAATAATGAAGGCCTATTTAANATGTTAGNAGAGCAGGGTAAAGATGATTTAGCCGAGTCAATTAAAGATATCGGTGGTTCAAACGCAAAATATATCTCTGTCGATCAAGGCGAACCAAAGGGTCTTGGCCACGCAATTGGATGTGCTGAAAATTATATTGAAGAAAATGAATTTTTTGTTGTTCTTCTTGCTGATGATCTGATTTACACCAAAGAACTTAATGTGCTCGAACAAATGAAAGAGCAAGCTGAAAAATATGGAAAACAAGTTTTAGCTTTGGAGCAAATCCCAGAAGAAGATATATCAAAATTTGGTGTTGTTGATCCTAAATCGAGTGAGGGGAGTATTTCTCATCTTAAAGGTATAGTTGAAAAGCCAACAGCTCATGATGCACCCTCTAACTTAGCAGTCGTTGGTAGGTATTTATTCAATAAAAGCATTTTTTCTCACATTGATAACGATAATGCTGGGAAAAACGGTGAAATTCAAATTACAGACGCAATACTTAGTAATATAGATGATTTTATTGGTTACGAGTTTGAAGGTGACAGATTTGATTGTGGAAGTAAGTTTGGTTATCTGAAGGCAAATATAGCTCTAGGTTTAGCTAATGACGAATTATCTGTAAGACTAAAAAAATATATTGAGGAAATTAAAGATTTATAAATTAGCCAGAAAATTACTTTTTCTTCTCCCACCAGAACAATCTCAAAATATTTCCCACTTTTTTTTAAAGCTATTTTCAGGCTTATATAAAAGCAAGCAAACACATCTTTTTGTAAAGGGCTTGAGAGTTAAAAACAGATTGGGTTTGGCTGCTGGACTGGATAAAAACGCAAGACTAATCAAAGAGTTTGATAATATCGGCTTTGGATTTGTTGAAGTTGGGACCATAACTCCCAAAGNTCAATACGGAAATCCAAAACCCAGAATAAAAAGACTGATTTCTCACGAGTCTTTGCTTAATAGTCTCGGTTTTCCTAATGAAGGGGTCAGATCAATTAAATCCCGGCTTAAGAAAGTAAGTGATGATATATGTCTAGGCGTTAATATCGGTCCAAATAAAGATACTGCTCCTGAGGAAGTTATAAATGATTATTTACTTTGTTACGAAGAAGTTTTTGAATACGCTGATTTTGTCACAATAAATATTTCCTCACCAAATACACCTAATCTACGCAGTCTTCATAACGCTGAAAACTTTAAAGCTGTGATCGATGCAATTCTAAGTGAAAGAAATAGGCATCAAAAAAAACCAAAAGTATTTATTAAGATCTCACCTGATGAGGAATCTAAAACTTATACAAATCTTATTGAAACCATAAATAACAGCGCAATTGACGGTGTAATAATTTCAAATACATCAAATAATCAGAACTTGAAAAAAAGTTTAAATGTTGCACATTTACCCGGAGGCATATCTGGCAAATCATTAAAAAATTCTTCTAATAAAATTCTCAAAGAAATTAAAACAATGATTAACAAAGAAAAAATTATTGTTGCAGTCGGCGGTATTTTTGATGTAGATTCTTATAACGAAAAATTTGAATTAGGTGCTGACCTTGTACAAATGTATACAGGTCTTATCTATGAAGGACCAAATTTAGTTAAAAGAATTGTAAAAAATGACAAGCAAATCTCTAGTAATAGTTGAGTCACCATCAAAAGCGAAAACTATTAGCAAATATTTAGGAAAAGACTTCGTAGTGAAGTCAAGTGTTGGACATGTTAGAAGGTTGCCCAAGGGTAGTAAGGCTATCAATCTTGATGATTGGTCAATTTCTTATGAGATAGATCCAAAAAAAGAGAAAGTCGTCAAAGATCTAAAAAGTTCAGCTAAAGGAGTTGAAAATATATTCTTAGCAACTGACTTAGATAGAGAAGGCGAAGCAATCGCCTGGCATTTAAAAGAAATTCTTGGGAAAAAATTTAATTACAGCAGAGTGAGATTTAATGAAATTACTAAAGGTGCAATTCAAGAAGCGTTTGAAAGTCCAGGTGATCTTGATGAGGGTCTGATTGACGCCCAAAAAACACGTAGGATATTAGATCGTATAGTTGGATATGATTTATCGAGTTTACTTTGGCAGAAAATTGGTAGTTACGGAAAATTATCAGCTGGAAGAGTTCAATCTGTAGCAGTGAGATTGGTTGTTGAGCGTGAAAAAGAAATTAAAGCTTTTTCACCACAAGAGTATTGGGAACTTGAAGTAAGTATTCGACATGATGAGAGAGATATTACTTTTAAACTTAATACCAAAAAATCTGGATTAGAAATAAACTCAAAAGAAGAAGCCGAAAAAATTGCTGCTGCATTTCAAGGCAATGAAATAGAAATTACAAGTAATGAAAAAACAAAACGCAAGATAGCAGTAAAGCCACCATTTATTACATCTACTCTTCAACAGACCTCTAGCTCGATGCTGGGTTTTAGTTTATCTAAGACAATGAAATTAGCTCAAGATCTTTATACAGGTGGTTATATTTCATATATGAGAACGGACTCACCCAACATAAGCATGTTGGCTCAAAACAACTGCAAACAATATCTTCTAGATACATATGGAGAAGCTTATAGTGCACCGAAAAATTTCGCGGCAAAAGCTTCAAACTCTCAAGAGGCTCATGAGGCAATAAGGCCTACAGATGTTACTTTTAAAGCTGAAGAACTATCGCTTAGTCAAGATCATAAAAAACTTTATAACTTAATATGGTCTAGATTTGTTGCATCTCAAATGCCCCAACCAGAAATAATTGTGAACAGCATCAAAGCCAAGAAAGAAACTAATATGTTTGAAACATCAGTTAGTAGTATAAGCTTTGATGGTTTTTATAAGGTAATGCCACCTGGTAAAAATAGTGGGTATGTAGATTATGATTTAGAAAGTCTTTCAGTTGGTCTCATGAAAGAAGTAAATAAAGTTGAGAAATCGCAACATTTCACAAAACCNCCTTCAAGGTACTCTGAAGCAAGTTTAGTAAAAGAGCTTGAAAAAAGAGGTATTGGAAGACCATCGACTTATCAAGAGATTATTACAAATATTCAAGATAGAGGTTATGTTAAAAGTGAAAATAAAAGACTTTATGCTACTAAGATAGCAAATTTAATTTCAGACCGACTCATTAAGTCATTCAATAATATTATGGATTATGGTTTTACAGCCAACATGGAAAAAAGCCTAGATGATGTTGCAGAAGGTAAGGAAAGTTGGAAAAAACTGTTGGAAGACTTTTATGCTGAATTCGATAAAGCGAAAAAAGTTGCTGCAGAGGGAATGGAGCGAAATAAACCAATCCTCACTGAAGTAAAATGCGAGGAGTGCAATTCTGACAGAAAAATGCATTTGAGGACAAATCAAAACGGTCAGTTCCTTGGCTGTGAAGGCTACTTAGAAGAGGGTGANAAGCAATGNAAGAAGACTTATTCATTATTGTCAGACGAACTCTTTACAGACAACGACGATAAGGAAGCNGAGAGTATATTNAATAAAGCTAAGTGTGATCTTTGTGGCTCAAGCATGGATGGTTATATTATCGATGAAACGAAAAAATTATTAATTTGTGCAAATTCACCNATATGTTCTGGAACAAAATTCGAAATTGGAAACTTTATAAAGCCTAAAAATGGAGAAGAAGAACTAATAGATTGTCACAAATGTGATTCTAAGATGGAGCTTAAACTTGGAAGATTTGGTAAATATTTTAGTTGCCAATCAGAGTCTTGNACGGCCACGAGACAGTTGATGAAAAATGGAAAATTAAAACCAGTATTTATGGATCCAATTGAAATGTCAGATTTAAAATGTGAAAAATGTGATGATATATATCTCTTAAGAGATAGTCTAAAGGGACTCTTTCTAGCCGCGTCTCAATTTCCAAAAAACAGAGAGACCAGAGCACCATTAGTTAGTGAAATAAAATCAGTTCTCAGCAAGTTGCCAGAAAAACATCAAATCTTTGAAAATGCTCCAGAGCTAGACCCAGATGGCGATCATTTGGTTGTTCGTTTTAATAGAAAAGATGGGAGCCATACACTTTCTGCCGAAGCAAAAGGAAAGAAAAAGAAATTATTTTTCATTTATGAAGGTTCCGATTGGAAAGAAATGCAAAGAGATTAGTAAAAAGNCTTTAATANTTCTCAAAAGCACCTAATATAAAAATATGTCCAANTATTTAGAATTAGTCGAAGTTTCCGAAGGTGTNGTCGTTTTAAGAAGATCTGATCAAAAAGATGCNCCNCTNGTAAAAATTGANTTTTCATCAGANGTGAAAACNTTANTNAATGGNATGGAGTTTGACGTTGCTAAAGAAATGATCAAATCTGGTATTGAAACCCTNAATAGCGATATTGATATAGATGCACTTGATGACGATGTCTTTGATTCTTTTCTCAAAAAAGATTTAGAAGATAGAGTGGTTCACTAAAATTAAAGATCTTCCCTAATAATACCTACAGCTTTCCCTTCAATTGAGAAATTAGATGTTTCATCAACTCTAATGTCTGAAAAACTTTTGTTTTCAGCTACAAGTCTGATGCCAGAAGAATCTTTTTTAAATCTTTTCAGAGTTACTTCATCTTCCAGCCTTGCTACAACTATTTCCCCATTTTCTGCATTCTTTGTTTTTCGAACACCAACAAGGTCATTGTCCAATATGCCAGCATCTATCATGCTTTCTCCTTGAACCCTTAGAAAAAAATCAACCGATTTATTGAGAGGATTTGAATGTATAGTTTTTTCAACATTCTCGTAAGCCATTATTGGACTACCGGCAGCAACACTACCTATGAGAGGGATACCAGAAATTTCTTCAACTAATTTTATTCCTCTTGATGAGCCTGGCACTTTTTCAATTACACCTTTTTTAACAAGGGCTTTAATATGTGATTCAGCAGCATTGACTGATTTAAAATCTAAAATTTTTGCTATTTCAGCTCTTGTTGGTGGATAACCATTGCTCAGTAGCGATTCTTTGATAACATCAAATACTTTGATCTGTTGTGCAGTAAGGTTTAACATATACTGTAATT
>FUFK010037575.1_pt1 | contig 10437 bp, 9 predicted proteins | sample 1021851 | NCBI WGS metagenome assembly FUFK01 (sample SAMEA51879418, study PRJEB19060) | metagenome
TCTTGTTTCAGGAACTGATGGTGTTGGAACAAAATTAGAATTAGCCCAAAGTAAAAACTTTCACTTTGAGGTTGGTATTGATTTAGTTGCTATGTGCATTAACGATATCATTACTAGTGGTGCAAAACCTTTGTTTTTTCTGGATTATATTGCTACCGGTAAACTTGATAAGAGACAATTATTGAGAGTTGTTCAGGGCATTGCACATGGCTGCGGAGAAAATCGCTGTTCATTACTTGGAGGAGAAACTGCTGAAATGCCTGGATTCTATTCTAAAAATAAGTATGATCTCGCAGGATTTTGTGTTGGAATAGTTGATGAGGATAAGCTTATAAATGGTAAAAAAGTATTAGAAAATGACTTAATAATTGCTTTAAAAAGTAATGGAGTCCATAGTAATGGCTTTAGTTTGGTGAGAAAAATAATTCAAAACAATAAACATATAGATAAAGAATTTGAAAAAGTCTATCACTTAAATTTTTATGATGAGTTACTTAAACCAACAAAAATATACAATAACGTTATAAATCAAATGTTATCTGAAAATATAGAAATTAAAGCAATGTCTCATATTACTGGTGGCGGTATTCCAGAGAATTTACCTAGATCCATTCCTCCTGAGTTTATTCCTTACATCAACACCGATTCTTGGGAAATACCAATTATATTTAAATTCTTAAAAGAACAGGGGACAATTCCTGAAAAAGATTTTTGGAATACTTTTAATCTTGGAGTCGGATTTTGTTTAATTATTGATAAAAAATTTAAAGATTCAATATTAAATATCTGTAAAGATTATGATATCGATAGTTGGGAGATTGGAAAGATAGTTAGAAAAAACGATTCAGCTGTTACTAAATTTTTGCCTGAAATTTTAACTTAAATTTTTTTTATATACACAAATGAAAAAGTTAGGTGTAATATAATAAAACTAGAACCGAATAATATCGGAAGTTTAAGTTTTTAGATTAAATCTTTAATTCAATGCCTTTTGCAAATAATCAAAGAATTACACGTAGACGTAGTTCAGCTGGTCCTACACCTCCAAAAAGGCCGATAGGTAATAATTCCGAAATTAGTGGTAGACAAGCCCAAGGCCCAAGGCCTACTTTTTTAACACTGAGAGATCATGGAAAGGTTTTTGTTGCTGATTTACCTAATTTGTCCGACGGTCAATTAGCTCATATAAGCAAAGAAGCTAATGAAGTTTTAAGTAGTTTGGAAAAAAGGTTGAGTGATCTTGAAAATGAGCCAAATTTTAGTAATCCTGAAAACGACACGCTGATAAAAGCCTCTACCAAAAGAGATGTCACACTTAGGTTTATTAAATCTATAGAAGAAGAACAAGAACATAGAAAGAATAATCCTGCTTTAAGAGATGCAGCTTCTGAATCGTTACCTAGAACTTTTCTTGAGGTTGCCAGACATAGATTGCCTGGTGCAACTTTCGATTCACTACTTAGAGAGGCTCTTGAAGCATGTGCAGTTGATGAGAGTGAGGAAGAAAATCAAATTATTGATGAGCCTAAAGAAACTGTAAAAATTATGGATATACCTTCTTCCAACACAAATGCTTCACTTGTTGTTAGTATCGATTCAAGTGATGATGTAAAGAATGGCTCCATTTGATTCAAATAAAAAATTATTAAGTTTAAATCTTCAAAATAGTTCAGAAATCAATCCTTCTTCAAAGAAAGATTCAATATTATGTAATCATTGCAAAAGGACTGCATCAAATGGTGTGAGATGTTTAGGAATGTGTGTAGCAGATAATGATTACTAAAATTGCTTAAATTTATAAAAAAATAGATAAATCGGGATTACAATAAATCAATTAAAACGTAAGGAAAAAATTTTCCCCTCATATAAAAATTTTACATATCAAAAAAAATTGAAACTTTTTTCTTTTTATTAGAAATTAAATTTCCACGAAAACTTTATAATTAAGTGTGTAAAAAACAAAAAAAGATGCAGCCAAATTTCAATTTCAATTCAAGATTTGATAAGCAATCTTATGAATAGTTTTTGTAGGAATTGATTGATTCATGTACCACTTTCCTAATAATAAAAAACTTTAATACCTCAGAAATAAATTTTATTCTCGTTAACTGGTAAGTAAAATGTTTCATATATGTATCGTTAAGTAACTATATTTAATTGTTTTTACAATAGTTTATGTTTTTCATTACATATTCAATTGCTTCAAGTTTCATAGGATCCCATAAAGATAATTCGATCTCAATTTTGCTTAGTCCATCATTTCTTTTAGAAATTAATTCTTCACAAATTTTTGGTATTTTTGTCCTTAATTGAAGATAGTAAGCATTAACTTGCTCAATTGAAGATAAACCAATAGATTGTGGATTTTGTAAAGATAAACTTTTCTCTTTGTTTAATTCATTTATTGAATCTTTCAGGCATACTTCATTTGTAACTTTTTGAGTAATTTCTGAATATTTTGAGATTGGATTTTTGGTTTCACTATGAAAAACATAATTATTAGCATCTATGATATATCCACTTCTAAGACAAGGGTCTTTTGCTGCATTTAAAACCGTTTCTTGAAGAACTAATTTTCTCCATCCTTTCCCATCACCTTTTGCGTCATATGTCTTATCTTTGCAATCAACATGTACTCTTAAATTTTTTGTTGAAGTTTTTTCAGGTATATATCTCGCTGGTGTCGTAGTACATTTTTGAATGATAGATTTTTGAGTATTTTGATTATCTTTTTCTTTAGATGAAATATATTCGCAGACTTCCTCTTCGTTTATATATTTCTCTCTCTCAGTAAAAGTATATGGAACACTTAACCAAATATACCTTTTCAACTCCTCAGCAAATAGAGAATCAGAGGAAATCAATAATAAAGAAAAAAATAATATAATTCTAGCGATGTACTTTTGCATAACTTTTTTGAACTTATTGCTTACGAAAGATAAATATAAGATAATTATATATTTAAGAGAATTCTTTTTAAACAATTTAATTCAGATTAATATTAACGCTTACCTACAAGTAGTTTCATTTTTTAATAAATAAAATTTAGCCTCAAATTATAATCCAAAATATGGTATTTAGCCTTTTACCTTAAAGGCAATCTTTGATTAAAAGTTTTGCAAAACTGTCATATGATACTCCAGCATTTAATGCTTGCTTTAAATCTCTACAAGCCCCATTGAGCAAAAGTGTTGATTCATTAGTCGTGGAATTATTAATTTGCTTGTAAAGATCTCTCAATATATATCTTGCATGACTTCTTGATACTAATGCATTTAAATAGGTTTTATTATTCTTGTTATTAGAGATTGCAATTAATCTATCAAAATATTTAAGTGCAGTTTCATATGCCGGTATTGGCTTTGCTCCCATAAACTGTTCAGTCTTTAAATGAGATTCTCCAAGCCAAAAGAGTCCTTCAAGATCGTTTGGCTCAAATTTAAGATATTTCTCTAAGTATTCAATTGCTACATAAAATTCATTGAGTAGATATATAGCTTTACCAGCTTCATAATAGGCATATTTATAATTTGGATCTAATTCGATTGCTTTTTTATAATCAAAAAATGCTTTTTCAACTGCTTCGTTCCTTAATTTATTAGTCCCATAAACTAATTTTGAAGGCTTTGTAGGACTTATGATTTTATGACTGATCCAACCTCTTTGATAATAGGATGGAGCATGTTTGGGATTTAATTCTATAGATTTTGTATAATCATCATATGCTGAGTAATAATCTTTTAGATTTTGCTTTAAATCAGCTCTATTTACATATACAGCCCATAAGAAATACCAATCCGGATAAAAATTAATGATTTTATTATAGTCTTCAAGTGCTGCTTCAAGGTTATTATTATCCCAATTCTTTTGAGCTCTTTCGAAAAGGAATTCAGCCTGTTCTGCATTTGCTTTGTTAGTCCAAGCAATTGCAATTCCCATAGGCGTAATTAAAGTGGTGGTTTTAAATATTATCGTTTGATTTAAAGGAATTAGAGTCAATATTGCTCCTATAAAAGTGCTTAATTTTTTCATATCTAAATGTTTTTAACGGAATCAATTTATAATTAAAAAGATACTATTCAAAGATCATAAACTAAAGAAGTGATTAACTTTCAAGAATTTTTAATAAATTTATATAAGTGCATTATCATCACATAATTCTTAGTGGTAAATTAATCCATAGGATAATATTAAACAAGAAGGGAAAAGGTCGATTCATCTGCTACTAACATACTCCCAAAATCGCTTTGAAATTTAAGAACAGATATTCAGAAATCAAGGTTTTGGAAGTGGTTACAGCGAATCTGTTAACCCGAATTAAGAAGGCGGCACCCAGATTCGAACTGGGGATAAAGGATTTGCAATCCTCTGCCTTACCACTTGGCCATGCCGCCGATGAAAANATCCTATNNAGTCATCCCATGATTTTAACAATAAAACGACTCATTCTTTACTAATTATATGTAATGGGCATGGAGAAGATGTAATTGCTTTAGAAATTATTAAAAGATTGCTGAAAAAGATAAAAATTAAAAATATTGAAGTATTACCTTTAGTTGGAAATGGAGATGTATTTAATTCGATCGATTCAAAAAAATTTCACAAGATTGGTTTTCTTAAAGATCTTCCTAGTGGAGGTTTTAGCAATAACAGTTTGAAAGGCTTTATATCAGATTTATTAGCGGGTTTTTTATATGATATTTATAGAAATTTTTTAATTGTTAGGAGAAAGTCTGCAGATAATTACAAAATTATTGCAGTGGGTGATTTACTCCCATTATTTTTTGCTTGGAGTTCCAAATGTGAATTTATTTTTATAGGTACTCCTAAAAGTGATTACACATGGATGAGTGGCCCTGGATGGAATTTTAGTGATTTTTATCATAAATTTAAAGGCTCAGAATGGGATCTATGGGAAATGTTTTTAATGAGATCCTCTAAATGTAAAAGTGTCATAATGAGGGATAAGATTACGGCTGATAATTTGATGAGGAAAAAAATTGATGCAAAATACTTTGGTAATCCCATGATGGATTTTGTACTAGAAAGTAATGAGAAAATTACAAATATTATTACTTTTTATAGAGTAATTTTATTAATAGGAAGTAGATTTCCTGAGGCTTTAAAAAATTTTGATCGTTTTCTTGAATGTTTGAAAGATTTAAATCTTTCAAAAAAATTGATAATTCTTTTGCCATTAAGTCTTAACGCAAATGAAATAGAAATTTATAATTATATGCAAAAGCATGGTTTTTCAAAAGATATTAGTTCTCATTTTATGATAGGGGAGGATTCAGTTTGGAAAAATAATGAAAAATATATTTTGGTAGGCAAAGGTAAGTTTGATTTATGGGCTAATATGGCTGCCGTTGGGCTTTCAAATGCAGGAACTGCTACTGAACAAATAACAGGACTAGGTATACCATCCCTCTCATTGCCTGGGATGGGGCCCCAATTTACAAAATCATTTGCAAAAAGGCAATCTAGATTACTAGGCGGGAGTGTACTGGTTTGCAATAATAAAAAAACTTTACAAAAACGTTTAAGCTTGCTTTTAACAAAAAAAACTCATAGATTAGAACAAGTAAGAATAGGTAAGCAAAGAATGGGTAAAAACGGTGCTAGTCAAAAAATTGTAGATTCCATCAATTGTGATTTGTTATCTTTGTAAGTAAAAGGTAGGAAATTTAATGTATCCAATCAATGATCGTAAATATCTAAAAATATGTGCAGAAATAGCAAAATCAAAGAGTATTAGTTTATCTTCAGCTAAAAAGAAAGTTGAAATTCAAATTGCAAAACAAGGTTCAAAAACTATTGAGGAAAAAAGAAAAGTTGCTGAAGATCTCTTAAAAGTTTGCGAAAAAGATAAAGGCGCCTCATTAAGTTCATCAAAGGTATTAGATCACTTAATGGGAGCACTCGATAATGAAGATAATTTTTTGACTGAAGATTGACTACCTATGGTCAAATATATTTTGAAAATTTAGGATATCTAACTCAGAATGTAAAGGAATAGTATTAAAACATTGTTTTGCTAATTCATATCTGTCTTCCCTTATTAAAATTTCTTTTAATTTGTGCATTGCTTCAATTAAATATTTAACGTCATTTGCAGCATATTCAATTTGTTCGTTTGTTAAATTTCCATCATTTCCCCAATCACTGCTTTGAGAACTTTTATCTAATTCAATCCCTAATAGTTCATAAATTAAATCCTTCAATCCATGTTTATTAGTGTATGTTCTAGCAAGTTTGCTTCCTACTTTAGTACAAAATATATTCTTTGTATTTATTCCAAGGTTGCATTTCAGTGCTGCTATATCAAACCTTGCATAATGGAATATTTTAACAATTTTTTCATCTTCCAGTAGATTCTTGAGATAAGGAGAATTAGAAGTTTTCTTTTCTATTTTTATACAACAAGTTGAATTCTTTTCATTGCATATTTGTACCAAGCATAATCTATCTCTACCATGGACTAATCCCATTGCTTCAGTATCTATAGATAAATATGATGATTTTTTATAAATTTCGAAAAATTCCTTGCTTAGATCATTAAAAAGAAAGTTTACATTTTCATTACTTATAGATTTTTCCATAATTATTTCTAAATTGCCCAAAAAATTTAACTTAATTAAATTTTAGAAGATTTTTATGCAAGTATTTCTTACTTTTTAAAATATTTATTAATAGTTGAGAATTAAAAGCTTTATAATTAATTCTCTTATCATAAAAATTGATTTGCACTTAGAAAATTAAATAGATGTCTCAATCTTTAAATTCAACTTTATTACTTACTATTCTTCTAGCTATAGGTTTGTTTTTCTTTTTAAGGGCCTCAAGCAAAGATAGAACAACAACTATTGAAATCTCATCTTCTCAAAAACCTATTCAAGTTTTAGATGTTTTATGCGAATGGCTCGATCTAAGAGGATGGAAGCAGACTGGTGGGGATTTTGAACAAAAAATTTTGATATTTAAGGGACAAGTTGTTTCAAGTAAGTTATTGGCAGTTTTTTTAGGTATTCTTGGTGGCTTTGGATCTTCTTCATTAGGATTGGTAATAATTCAGATTTATCCAGTTTTGGGATGGTGGCCTATTCTCCTAGGAGTAATTGGTGGTCCTCTTTCAGGAATAATTTATTTTAAAAAATCAGCAAGAGAAGAAAAGTTTGAATTAAGATTAATAAGTAATGAGGACAAAAATGAAAATACTATGATGAGAATCAGAGCTCATCGAGATGAATTGATATCATTAGAAAATTCATTAGGTGAAAGGCTTCAACTTAAAAGTGATGGGTCTCTATTTAAAACACCTATTTAAAAGTTTGGCTATTTTTTTAAATTAAAAATTTCTTAATCAAATATATTATTTTCTAAGCAAAATTTTTCTAAATTTTTATCGTTTTGCCAATCTTGTGGCTTCGTAAAAATTGAAGTGAGAAATTCTTCTCTGGATCCTTTTTTTGCTTTATATCCGTATTCCCACCTAGCGAGAGGCGGTAGAGACATTAAGATTGATTCTGTCCGACCATTAGTTTGTAACCCAAAAATTGTGCCTCGGTCCCAAACTAAATTAAATTCAACGTATCTTCCTCTTCGATAAAGCTGAAATTCTCTTTCTTTTTGTGTGTAATTTTGTTTAACTCGTTTCTCAATTATTGGGAGATAAGATGGAAGAAAGGACTGACCGCAGTTTTCTGCTAGAGCAAAAAAATCATGCCAATTCAGGTTGTATTCAGTAATTCCTTGTGATGCTTGAAAAGCTTTACCATTTTTATTCTTACCTTTATATATATTTTTTGAACCATCCTGATAATCATAAAAAATGCCTCCAATACCTCTTGATTCATTTCTGTGCTTTAAAAAGAAATATTCATCACACCAAGGCTTAAAAACCTTGTGTATATTTTTATCCACTTTGTCACAAGCTTTTTTATGCTCTCTATGAAAATGTCTTACATCAGATAGGTAGGGGTAAAATGGTGTTAGATCTGCCCCTCCGCCAAACCACCAAACTGGACCAGCTTCAAAATAACGATAATTAAGATGAACTGTAGGTATAAAAGGACTTCGAGGATGTAAAACCATTGATGTACCCGTAGCAAACCATTCGTGGCCTTGGGCTTCTGGTCTTTGGGAGATTATAGATTGAGGTAATTCTTTACCATGTACTTCAGAAAAATTTACTCCTGCTTGTTCAAAAATAGAACCATTTTTTAATACTCTTGATCTTCCGCCGCCACCTTCTTCTCTATGCCAACTTTCTTCAGTAAATTTTCCTGTACCATCAGAATCTTCGAGACCTTTGCAAATTTCATCTTGCAATTTTAATAAGAGAGTTTTTGTTTTTTCTCTTGAGTTTTTTGGTGGTTCTTTTAACATTTATTGATTCTAAATATTGAAGAATTAATTTTTTGGTTAATTATTAGTTTCCCTTTATAATTTCTCTTAAGGGGGTCTTATTTTATTATTATTTGACAGTTCGACATAGTTCTTAATCTTTTAAAGTGTCGACTAATATGAAAAAAATTAAAGAATTTAATGACCACAATAGAAGATACTAAAGATGCCTTATCAAATATTCTAGATGCGGGATCAAAAAAAAATTTAATAGAATTAGGTTGGATTAAAAATATTAGAGTAATAATTCCAAGAGTTATTGTTACTCTCTCTCTCCCATCGTTTGCTAATTCCCAGAGAGATCGTATAGTTCAAGAGATTAGGGAAATACTTCTGACTTTTGAAGATATTGATGATGTGCAAATTGAATTAGACAATAACATACCTATATCAGAATCTAAAAACGAAAATAATTCTCCTGAATTAAAAAATATAAAAGGTATAAAGCATGTTATCGCTATCAGTAGTGGTAAAGGAGGAGTAGGAAAAAGTACGATCGCCGTAAATATTGCATGTGCATTATCAAAATTAGGTCTGAAGACTGGCTTACTTGACGCAGATATTTATGGTCCTAATACACCGTCTATGTTGGGGGCTACTGAAGAAAATCCAAAAGTGACAGATGGTAATGAAAATGAACAAAGATTAATACCTATTAATAAATATGGTATTTCATTAGTATCGATGGGTTTTCTTATAGAAGAAGGACAACCTGTTATTTGGAGAGGACCTATGCTAAATACCATCATACGTCAATTCCTTTATCAAGTTGAGTGGGACAAATTAGATTACTTAGTTATTGATTTACCCCCCGGTACAGGCGATGCTCAAATATCTCTTACACAATCTGTTCCTATCTCTGGGGCTATCGTAGTCACAACTCCTCAGCAAGTATCTTTACAGGATGCCAGGAGAGGCTTGGCAATGTTTAAGCAACTTGGAGTACCTTTATTAGGGGTTGTAGAGAATATGTCAGGGTTTATACCCCCAGATATGCCTGAAAAAAAATATGATATATTCGGAAAAGGTGGAGGTGATATCTTAGCCTCAGAGAATAATTTACCACTACTAGCTCAAATACCTATTGAAATTCCTCTTGTAGATGAGGGTAATAAAGGAATACCTATATCAATAAGTCATCCTAATAATGCAAGTGCGATTAAATTTGACGAATTAGCTAAATTCATTAGAAATAAATTTAATCAAAATTAATTAATGAATCGCGGAATTTCTCTGTTAAGTAAAAGAGGATTTTTTCAAAAAAAAAAATAATTTCTCAAGAAAATCTCTCTTCTCACCTCTGCTTTTAATTCCTCTCACTTTAGTAATTATTTCAAGTTTTTTAATAAAAAGCATACAAAGAGAATTTTTAGAATCAGATTTTATAAATCATTTTCTGACGGGTATTTTTGGTTATTTTTTGGCTTATTTTATTTCATATATCCCTCTCGAAAGACTTAAAAAATACGTCATTCCTTTTTATTTTTGTTCTCTTTTGTCCTTGATATTAGTTTATTTTTTTGGAATTACTGTTTCTGGAGCTCAAAGATGGCTAAGTTTAGGGATTTTTTCTTTTCAACCTTCTGAGGTATCTAAATTGAGTACTGTCTTAATTCTCGCTTTGGTGTTGGATAGAAAAATAATTTATAAGGCAAGAGATTTAATATTACCTTTTTTTATTGTTTTCATACCCTGGTTATTGATATTTTTCCAGCCTGATCTTGGCACTTCTTTAGTTTTAATAGTTTTGACATTTGTAATACTGTATTGGTCTCAAATGCCTATTGAATGGATACTGATAATAGTTTTTTGCATTGTTACATCAGTATTGTATTTTCTATTGCCGGTTGTTCTTTTTATATGGATCCCAACAATTGGTTATCTAGCTTTAAGATCTTCTAAAAAGAAAATTATAGCTCCCGTTTTAGCTATGTCTCTTCATCTATTAGTTGTAAAATTNACTATAGATATTACTGGTTTAGTCATTGAGGAGGCTTCTGCTGTGATTCTTCCAAAAGCTTCAGGTTCTAC
>FUFK010014401.1_pt1 | contig 10436 bp, 17 predicted proteins | sample 1021851 | NCBI WGS metagenome assembly FUFK01 (sample SAMEA51879418, study PRJEB19060) | metagenome
ACTTTGGTGTTCTAAATCTGATAATGGTCTAATTTTTTGCATGAATGGAAATACCTTCAATGCAGAAAAGATTCATGGATTTTTAAAGATTGGAGATGTTACGAGCAATGGCTATGCCTTAGTCGGGCAAAGTCCAACTTGCAATACTTTCAAACTTGACCAACCCCCAAAACATAAACCCAGAAGAACCACAAAAAAAAGGAGGTCAATCCGTGTTAAAAGATAAAGCTGTAATTCAATCTATTGATGAAGATTCAAAAGCTTTTGATGAATTGGTTGATTGTGCTGTTTATTTAATAGAAACAAAAATACCAATTATTCAACGTGCAGGGATTATTAGAAATCAGGCAAAAATGCTAAGTATGCCTTTATCTTCTAAAGATGTATTTTCAATAATGGCTAAAGCCAGAAGAGACATTCAAGGAATAGATAAAGGAGAAGAACCAAATGTTGAATTAGATGTTCCTGAAGAATGTTGGCTTTGGGAAGATTTGATTGCAGAAGGAACTTTAAACCTTGTTGTATCTATGCCAAAAGTAGGTAAGTCTAGTTTGATCGGTGCTTTTCTTGGCCAACTAAGTTCAGAATTTACTGAATTTTTAGGCAAAGAAATTATTGGTAAAAAAAGGTCTATCTATATATGCGGAACAGATCAACCAATAAATGATTGGATTAAAATTCTTATTCCTTCAGGACTTGCTGAAAGAACTGAATCAGGAAAAGTTATTTTAAAAGAACCATTAAAAAGGTTATGGCATAAAGGCAAGCCAATTCATTTAACAGAAGAAGAAATTGAACTTCTTTATGATGTTGCTGTTGATGACCCCAACTCAATTTTTGTATTTGATGCTTTTGCAAGTCTTATTTCTGGCTTGGGTTTAGATGAAAACCATGCGGCATCTGTTGAGCCTGTTCGCATGTTATGTGAAGCACTTGCACCAACTAAAGCAACAATAATTTTGTTGCACCATGCAAGTTCAACAAATGCAGGGGAAAGAGCCGTAAAAGCAAGTAGAGGAACTAAAGCACTTCCAGCAGAAGCTTCTCAAATTATTGATTTGGATTGGTTGATTCCAGAAGATAAAAATGACAATAGGGTAAAAGTTTCTACTGCTGGCAGAAATTCAACGCCTGTTGATATGGTCATTGAACAAGTTGATCGGGCGGTTTGGGTCGATCATGGAAGTAGTTCAGAAATTGCAGAAACCCTACGCCTTGAACAAGTAAGAGCAAAACTTACTGATAGACAAGAATTAGTTTTATCTTTTATTGAAGAACGTGAGCAAACTTTTAAAGGCTTGTTCGTTACTTCNCAAGATTTGGTTGAAAACTTTGAAGAAGAATTTCAAGGTAGCAAAGTTAAAGCTTTGGCAACTCTCAATCAATTAAAAAATAAAAAGCTAATTGATGGAAAACCTAAAAATTTTGAAGGCAAAGGAAAAGTTCTAATTTTCTATCTTTCAAAAAAATAAAGGGGTCATTTAAAAGCGGCTATTTATCCTATTTACCCCCCTTAAATAGGGTAAATATGCACTTTTTAGAAAGGGTATCTGCCTATTATGCAGGGGCTATTAATTTAAAAAACAAAGCTATAAATTGAATCTTTATAAATAAGGATTTTTTATAAGTGCAGAATTAAGTGCAGAATAAAAATTCTGTTCAGCTATAATAAAGGTATGAACGCTTTAGATGTTTACAGCAAAAGAAATATCCGAGACTACTTAGCAAGACCTGAAGAAAAGTACGATAAAGAATATTCAAAAGAAAGACAAGAAATTAGAAAATATATTAGAGAAGATGATCGCAAAGCTAAAGAAGGCCACCCAAAAGGGCAAATTGATTGGGCGTATCTTTTAAGAATGGCTGATAGTTTTTAGTCCTTATATATATAGAGTAAATTACCAAACTGGTTCAGTTTTTCTCCAACCCTGCGAAAGTANTTTTTTATATTCTTCTCTAGCTTTATCAATTTTNANTTCTTCTCTTGTTGTCATAACAGGCGGTTCTTTTCCAAAAATTCCAATAATTTTTCCAGAATCTATAAAAAAATATTCAAAAAATTTATCTTGATTTTTTACGTTTTTTTGAAATCTTTTTACTCTTGATCGGTTCGAGTTCACTAGCCAAAAGGATTGAGTCTGAGCCATTAGGAATATCTAAAACTTTTCCTTCTCCTACATTAAGAATTGAATTATCCATTTGTGCCGTTGTAGTAAACATTTGATCTGCCATGCTTGAAACCAACATTGTGATTAACGTGTTGTTGGTCTAAACCAATTAATCTCATAAGCACTTTTGCATTAGCCGCAACAGCATTATATTGACCCTTCTTCATTGCTAAATACATAGCACTTTCAAGTATTGCGATTAGTTTTGCGGTCATTTCAGGGCGGTTTAGGTCGCCTTCTTCAACATCATCTTTTATCAAAAGATAGGCATTAGAAGCGATCTGCCTTGCTCTACGTCTGGATATATTATATTTTTCGGCAACAAGGGAAGTAACAGCACTATAAGCTTGCCCTTCAAGTACAAGTTCAGCCGCATGAGCAACTCTTGTTTCAGTTTCTTTTTTCGTAGCTCTCTTCATAATCCCTTTTCATTTCTTGGTCAAAACAATACATATTCATTTCTCTCATAGCCCAACAAAGTGAAGAAGCAAAAACTGCAACTGTTGTTGGATTGGCATAAAATTCAACCAAATAATCAGCAACAACTCTTACTTCTTTTGAGATCATAAAACCGACTCAATTAATTCTTTTCTGGTTTTCATCTTTGCCAATTCTTCGCCAAGATAAGTTTGATTTATTTCTTTTTCTCGGTTGGCAATAGATAAATTTAATTGAGTTAAATGTTCTTCAATTCGTTTTTTATATTGTGGCTGTTTTGCCAATTCTTTAAGATTTTCAAGGCTCCAAGAAAGATAACCTTCGGGAAGTCCAGAAGTATAAGTTCCAGCTTTAATTTGTTCATCTCTCATCTGAATTAATTTATTAAAACAGATACGATATTCTTGCCCTGATAAATAAAGCCAACCAAGTGCGGGGTGCAATTTTGCTAAAGCCATAATTAAAAATTTGGAAATCCTGTACCTACGTTTAAATTATTTCTAAGACGATATTCTCTTAATTTTTTTTGCTCTTCATTTTGTTGCTGTAAAGTAGCTATTTTTTTAGCCATACTTGCCGCCGCTTCTTCTCTTGCTTTTTCAATTTCTTCTTGCCTTGAATGATAACCAGAATTAAATCCTAAATAACTCGCAACGGCTGGTTGATGTTTTTCAATGATAAATTTAGCTGTCATTGTTAGCTTGCTTGGGTCGAAAGGTTGCCCCCATTTTCTTTCAGGAATCATGCTTTTTTTAAACTCATAATTCTCTAATAATTTCTTCTCAAGTCCTTGAGCTTCAGCTTCAACTTTTTCTTGATTTTTAAAAGATTGATTAATTTTGGAATTAAGTTCTTCAGGGTCAAACATAGGAAAAACTAACGAAAGATATACCTCTAATATATACCCTATTTATCATATTTAGCTATACTAAAAGTGTTGCAAGAACTGCAATGTGGCGTAATTAGGGGTACTGCAACTGCCCCTTTTTTTATTACTAAGTATAATTAATAAATATACTAGAAGCTAGTCATATCAATAGATTTACTACTTTACTAACGCTTAGACAAAACTGCACTTATTCCTGCACTCAGCTATGTTAAAATACTGTCATAAACCCTGTAATTGCCAGTATTTGCAAGGCTTTTGGCTACTGCATGGCATGCAGGGGGTCTGCGGTTCAAATCCGCATGGCTCCACTTAATTTTTTCAGTCATACCAATAGTTTTCAGACAGCGTTTAGTAATAACATAACTTTTGTCACTACTTGTCCAAGCTTGTTTATGCGATTCTGCTCTCTAAAATGCTCTTAGAAGTATTTTTTTTGTTGCAGAAATGAAATCTCCAAAATGGGTTGCTATGACAAGGCAATTAATAAAATCCAATCATGGCTTTGGTTGGTCAATATCTGGTTGGGAAAAGAATAATAAGTTGATAACTAAGGTTGTTTATAGATACCCAGATGGTTCAAGAAATTCTATTTTGCTTGACCTTAATTGGGCTTCAGATAACAGCAAAAAAATAACAGATATTATTGATGAACTTGCTGATTTAATGAAAGAAAGAAATGTTGATTTAGCCAAAGCTTATGAACTAATTAATGGAGGAAAAATATCAAAAGGAATTAAAAAAGAAATTAATTGGGAAGCTTTAACTGATGAATTTATTTATGACGAAAGAGGTAATAGAAGAGATACAACAAAGCGTGATTTGATGACAAGAATGTATAGAACTTTGCAAGCTGTTAATGCAAAACCAAAGCCAAGAAATGGAGAACAATTATTTAAAAATTATGCAGAATTATTTTTTGATAGAACTATGCCAAAAGGCGGAGTTGGTAGAAAAAGAAATATGGGAGATTTAAGAGCATTTTTAAATTGGGCTGTTTTAGAGAAAAAATATTTAGGTGTTGAATGGTTGCCTTTAACTTCAAAACAATATGCAAAATATATTGGTGCAGTTCCAAAAGGTAAAAAATCAAAGGTCAGAGAACCCATTTCTACCCCTGATCTTGAGATGTTATTAGAAGCATTAAAGAGAGAAAATAAGCTTGGTCTAAGGGCAATAGTGGTACTCTCAGCGGTATATGGAATAAGGATTTCAGAGATAGCAAATATGAAAATTAAAAATAAAAAAGTTGAAATTACAACCCTAAAACAAAACGTAAAAACCATGCTTGAAGAACCAGAAGTAAGAACTGTGGAACCTCTAAATTTACCTAATCTTGCAAAAGAAGGAGAAAAAATTATTTCTGATTTAGAGTCTGGAAAAATAAAATATCCTGATCCAATTCTTAGAGCTATTGCAAAATCAGATGATGAAAAAGGCTACAAATTAATAGGAGAAAGATTTGGAAAAATGTTAAATAGATTTTGGTTTTGGAAAGAATTAAAAACTAAAAATCCAAATTATGTTCCCTATAGTTTTCGTCATTCTTTTGCTTGGAGAGCATCAATGGAAACGACCCCTGCATTACCACTAAGAACAATTTGCGATTATATGGGTCACGATCCAAAAACTCATTTGACCTATTACGGCAAGTGGTCGAATGATGCAGAAAATAAAAAACGTATTGAAGAAGCTAATAAAAATAATGCGGAAAAATACGCACTTGCACGCACTTGATTAATCACTATACTGACAATAATTGATGCCTTGAAATTATCTAATTTCTTGGAGAGAGGTAAACAAAAGGAAGATTTACGGCTTCCCTGATCCTCAGTAATAGCTCATATATAAACCCTGACTTCTTAAGTCTCTGAAGATGAAGCGACCCAAATTAAACTTAAAACAAAAATCTGGTAGAAAAAAAATTGACGTTGATGATTTTCTTAGGAAGATTCATCAAGCAAAATCTGCTGGAGATGAGTTTGTTTTGGATATTTATAGGACTGTTTATCCTAAATTTCCACGTCACTTGAAAGAGGTTTTAAAGAGGAAAGGAATAACTCTGTAGTATTCAATGACAACTGAATATGCAAGGCAAAAGCTGTTAAAAACAGCTGATGCTTCGAGGTACTTAGGGGTATCAACTAAAACCCTAAGACGTTATCGGGATCTGGAAGGCGGTTTTCTAGTTCAAGATAAAGAGTGGTTTTCTGGTGCATTTGATAACAGCCCTATTAGATGGGATATTGAAAAATGCGAAGAAGCTTTAGCTAAAAGAAGAAGAGGATTTTCAAAATATAAGGACTTTCAAATAGCAAAAAAAATTATTCAGGATCAACAAAAATGACCCCTAAAAAGATAGAGGTCATTAATGCTGTAACCAACAACATTGTACCTCCAGAACAACAACACCTGCATATATTGCAGATGCTATTGAACCTGAATCCTGTTCCAATTACTAGCTCTAGTGATGAAGAGTTATTAGTTCAAGTGCAGAAATTAGAGCAGATTCAATCCTTTTGTGGATTCCTCCCAATATGGAAAGGAAGCAAAAAACCAAAAGTTAAAGAATGGGGAGATGAACCGCATCTTTCATTATTAGAAGCTTTAGGTTTTGCTCCAGCTGCACTAGCTGTAAGAAGTCCTAATTTACTTTGCCTTGATTATGACAAGGAAAGTTCATTTGATTTTGCAGCTGAAAGGGGAATTGATTTCACTTATCCAACTTGGCATATCAGAAGAACAGATAATGTTCAGCGATTTAAGCAAGTGTTTCTAGTGAGTGATGAATTACTTTCAGAATTGCCTAATAGATCAATTAAAAGAACTATTAATTATTTAGATTCTGGACTTGATATTTTCTTGAGCAACAAAGCTTACATTATTTTTAGTGGAGAGCATGAGCTAGGAAAAGGGCAATATTATTCTCCAGCTGGTCTTACTGTTTCTAATCTTCAACCACCTCCAAAAATTGTTTGGGATTTAATTTTAGAAATTGGAAGTTTTGAACCATTTTCAAGAAAAAGGAAATTTAGCACTAAAAGTAAAAAAATGAATCCCTGCATTATTTGCGGTAGAGATGAAAGACTTTGGTGTTCTGAATCTGATAATGGTCTAATTTTTTGCATGAATGGATCAACCTTCAATGCAGAGAAAAAACATGGCTTTTTAAAAATTGGAGATGTTACCAGTAATGGCTATGCCTTAGTCGGGCAAAGTCCCACTTGCAATACTTTCAAACTACACCAACCCCAAAAACACAAACCTAGAAGAACAACAAAATTAAGGAGGTCAATTCGTGTTAGAAAATAATGTTATTGAATCTATTGAAGATGATTCAAAATCTTTTGATCGGTTGGTTGAAATGGCTGTTTATTTAATAACAACAAATGAACCAGTTATTAAAAGAGCAGGGATTTTAAAAAATCAGGCAAAGATGGAAAGCATACCTTTATCTAGTAGAGATATATTTCTAATTCTTGCTAAGGCTAGAAGAGATATTGAAGGAATAGATGAAGGAGAAAAACCTAATGTTGAATTAGATGTTTCTGAAGAGAGTTGGCTTTGGGATCAATTAATTACTGAAGCCAATTTAACTCTTATTGTTTCCATGCCTAAAGTTGGAAAGTCTAGTTTGGTTGGAGCATTTCTTGGTCAACTAAGTTCAGGATCAACTGAATATTTAGGCAAAGAAATTAAAGGAGAAAAAAGAAGTATTTATATAGTGGGATCGGATCAACCTTTAAATGATTGGGTCAAGATATTAATTCCAGCTGGACTTGCTGAAAGAACAGCATCAGGAAAAGTTATTTTGAAAGAACCATTAAAAAGGTTATGGCATAAGGGCAAGCCACTTCACTTAACTGAAGAAAGTATTGAATTACTTTATGGAATAGCAAAAGATGATCCCAATTCCATTTTCGTATTTGATGCTTTTGCAAGTCTTATTTCTGGCTTGGGTTTAGATGAAAACCACGCTGCATCTGTTGAGCCTATTCGCATGTTGACTGAAGCACTTGCTGCAACAAAAGCAACACCAATCTTGTTGCATCATGCAAGCGGAGGTAATTCTGGAGAAAGAGCAGTTAAGGCAAGTAGAGGAACTAAAGCTTTACCAGCGGAAGCTTCTCAAATACTTGAATTAGATTGGTTAATTCCTGAAGATAAACATGATAATAGAGTTACGATTTCTTCAGCTGGTAGAAATTCAACGCCTGTTGATATGGTTATTGAGCAAGTTGATCGGGCTGTTTGGGTAAGTCTTGGGAGCAAATCAGAAATTGCTGAAAACCTAAGATTGGAAAAAGTAAGAGAAAAACTAAACGATAGGCAAGAGTTGGTTTTAACTTTTCTTGAACAGCGTGATGAGAAGAATAAAGGCATGTTTACTACTTCTCAAGATTTAGTTGAAAANNTCAAATCAGAATTTGAAGGAGACAACACTAAAGCATTATCAACGCTTAACCAACTAGAAAATAAAAAGCTAATTTATTCAAAATATCGAAATTTTGAAGGGAAAGGAAAATGCAGAATTTTCTACCCTAATAAAAAATAAAGGCTTTTTTAAAACTGGCTATTTATCCTATTTACCACCCCTAAATAGGGTAAATTGGCACTTTTTAGAAAGGGTATCTGCACGATATGCAGGGGTCATTGAATCTAAAATTTTAGTTATAGATTTACTTTTAAATTTCTAATTTTATGATTAAGAGCAGAATTGAGAGCAAACAAAAAATGTAGTTCAGCTATAATAGAAGTATGGACGCATTAGATGTTTACACCAAAATAAATATCAAAGATTACTTGGCTAATCCTGAAGAATCAAAAGATAAAAATTATTCAAAAGAAAGACAAGAAATTAGGAAATATATTCGCAAAGATGATCTTGCCGCAAAACGTGATGGAGGAGTTATTGATTGGGGATATTTATTAAATGCCGCTGATAGTTTTTAGTTGATTCTTTTTAGCAATACATGCTACAAAGATTAAATGAACTGTTATCCAATTAGAGAAAGGAAAGATTGGTTTATAACAGATAGGAAACCAACTATCTGTCCTCATTGTGGTGCGAAGGAAGTTAAGAAATCAGTTTTTGGTATGCCAAGTGCTGAAGATTATTATGAAGCGAAATATCATTTTCAGGGTTGCATACCAGATTTCCCCGAACCTCGAACATGGGGTTGCTGTAAATGTGATGCAGCATTTTTTAAAAATACTCAAAGAAATTTAGATGCACTAAATGGAATATGGAGAAGAAAATCTGAACCCGAAGAAGGAGAGAAAGTTATTAAAAGAACTGAAAAAGAAAAAGCGGATTTAATGAATGAAGTTATGAAGAAATGGGTAAAAGAACAAAAAGAGCAAAGTTTAGAAATACCTTTTTAATCCAATTCTTCTAATATTGTTTCTTTTGGAATCTCCTCCAGAATCGTTTTATCTGAATCAATAAAATCTAAAATATCTTCTTTAGGAATAAAATCTAAAATTGATTTTTTATTCTTATCCATTTGATCCATTGAAGTAAGTTGTTGATCTTCCATGCTTAAAACCAACATTGTGATTAACTTGCTGATGGTCTAATCCAATTAACCTCATAAGCACTTTTGCATTGGCTGCAACAGCACTAAATTGACCCTTCTTCATAGCTTCAAACATGGCTGTTTCTAACACACAGATTAGTTTTGCAGTCATTTCAGGGCGATTAAGGTCGCCTTCTTCAACATCATCTTTTATTAAAAGGTAGGCATTGGAAGCGATTTGCCTTGCCCTACGTCTGGATATTGAATATTTTTCGGCAACAAGGGAAGTAACAGCACTATAAGCTTTGCCTTCCAATACAAGTTCAGCTGCATGAGCAACTCTTGTTTCCGTTTCTTTTTTACTTGCTCTCTTCATAATCCCTCTTCATTTCTTGGTCAAAACAATACATATTCATTTCTCTCATAGCCCAACAAAGTGAAGAAGCAAAAACTGCAACTGTTGTTGGATTGGCATAAAATTCAACCAAATAATCAGCAACAACTCTTACTTCTTTTGAGATCATAAAACTGATTCAATTAACTCTTTTCTGGTTTTCATCTTTGCCAATTCTTCAGCCAGATAAGTTTGATTTAATTCTTTTTCTCGGTTGGAAATAGATAAATCTAATTGAGATAAATGTTGCTCAATTCTTTTTTTATAAATTGGAATTTTTACCAATTCTTTGAGATGTTCAAAAGCCCAAGATTCATAACCTTCAGGAAGTCCAGAATCATAAGTTCCTTTTTTCATTTGTTCATCTCTCATCTGAATTAGCTTGTTAAAAACAATTCGATAATGTTCGCCTGAAAGATGCAACCAACCAAAACATGGGTGTAATTTTGCAAGTGCCATAATTAAAAATTTGGAAGTCCTGTAGTTAGATTTAAATTATTTCTTTGGCGATATTCTCTTAGTTCTTTTGCTCTTTGATTTTGGTCTTGTAAGGCTGCAATTTTTTTAGCCATACTTGCAGCTGCTTCTTCTCTTGCTGCTTCAATTTCTTGTTGTCTTGAATGATAACCAGAATTAAATCCTAAATAACTTGCAACNGCTGGTTGATGTTTTTCAATGATAAATTTAGCTGTCATTGTNAGCTTACTTGGGTCAAAAGGTTGNCCCCATTTTCTTTCAGGAATCATGCTTTTTTTAAACTCATAATTCTCTAATAATTTGTTCTCAAGTCCTTGAGCTTCAGCTTCAACCTTTTCTTGATTTTGAAAAGATTGGCTTATTTTGTGATTGAGTTCTTCAGGATCAAACATAGGAAAAACTATTAAATACTTACCTATAATATATACCCTATTTATCATATTTAGCTATACTAAAAGCGTTGCAAGAACTGCAATTTGGCGTAACTTGGGCTGCTGCAACCAGCCCTTTTTTTATTACAAAATATAATTAATAAATATACTAGATGCTAGTTA
>FUFK010787549.1_pt1 | contig 10434 bp, 7 predicted proteins | sample 1021851 | NCBI WGS metagenome assembly FUFK01 (sample SAMEA51879418, study PRJEB19060) | metagenome
TCAAGGTCTTTATTCATTTTACCTTTAATAAAAGCATTTTTTATTTCTGGCATATTTTAATGTTTAATTCGTTTTGATTTATTTCTCATTACTTGTGCTAACTCACGTGGATTAAGATTAGCTAATCTTAACTTAGCAGTTCTTAATGCTGCAAATCTATCTCTTTTATATCTTCTAATAATATATTCGGGAGCATTTGATCTTGCGCTCATAACTGCATAAACAATATGTTTGTATATAGCTTCTTCAGCAAATTTATGAACACGCATTTCTTCATCTGTTCCCATACCATCAGAAACATATTTTAATGTTATAACTTTTCCAACTAAATCAGCGCTAAAATGTATTTTACCATTTACTTCGTCAATTATAAAATTACCATTTCTATTTGCTAGTTCTGGATTAATACCATATCTTTGGCCAAATTCATTTACTCTTTGATTTAAACTATCAATATCATCTAAGCTATCATCAATAAATGTTGCTGTAACATTATCCATATTAGCGTCTTTAAATCTTCTAGACGCTTCTGGCGTTTGAGTTAATAAACTATCGTCGTCGTCAAATAAATAATTATACTGATCATCTTGTGCTATAGATTCGCTTGGTATAGAAGTTAATCTGCCTGGGTATATATGATGTTCTACGCCTAAAGAATCAACTCTAGATATTTGAACGTAGTCAACATAATCTTGTGGCATAACCATAGCTAAGCTGTCAGGAACTTCTATTTCTTGTATTTTTTCAACCTTAGCTACATCATAACTAAATTCTTGTATTCCTCTTTTTGCATGAAATAATACATCTGTTCTTTTTATTCTTGGAATAACTTTATCTTTACCAACATATGAAATCATAAAATTATTAACTATATCGCTTAATGATATATATCTATAATTACCTGCAATTACAGGATTAAGCAATCTAACTTCAATAACATCACCTACAGTTCTACCTGATGTAAATATTACTTTACCCGCATTTCCACCCGCCGCGCTATAGCTATATAAGTTATCATCTACTTCTGTATTATTTACAAGTACAATAAACTTAGATTTTGCAGAAGGCAAAGGATCTAGTGTTAATAGAAACTCGGTCTGGTTAGCTGTTGCCGTAAACTTTTGACCGGTTTTATAATATTGGTATTGTGTTTGATTTATGAATCCCATTTGTTATGCTTTTTCTTGTTGTATATTCTTAGTGTCTTCTCCGCTGGCTACTGCATAAACGCTGTTGTCTTTAATTATTACGCCAGCTAATGCTAATATTTTAATTACTAATTCTGTTTCTTCTGATTCATGTAATTCAAAATTAACAGACGTCGCTGAATTATATAAGCCTGTTGAGCTATTTGCCGCCCATTCAACTGTTGTTGGTACTTTAACATAATTAATATATACACCGCTTGTTATTTGCGCTGCTAGGCCTGTGCTCGCGTCAACATCGCCATATACTTTTATTCCAGCGTTGTCTCTTATAAATATAGGAAATTCATTTGATGGTTGAGCAATAGGTGATTTTAAAATATATAACCATTCTTTTTGGGTTAGTTGCTCGGCCTCTCGGCAAGAAGGGCAGTTTGTTAATATAGAACCTAATCTATATAAATCAGCTGGTAATGTAGTTCCACCTGATACTGATATTTGTACTTTTTCAAATATGCTAATTTTTTCTTCTAGTATTTCTAACATGTCGGCATAATCGGTTTGATTACCTGGTATTCTACCGAATTGATTTAAATCATAAAAGTATTGCTCAAATATATCTAGTTGAGCTTGATTGGCAAATAAATTAAACTCTTGAGGCGTAATATAACCTCTTTGCTCTTTATTAGCTATTGCTAAAACTCTTTGATATACTGTGTTTATATTTACCATATTGTTATTTTTTATAGTAGTAGTCACCTCATAGAGATGACTACCCTATAAAGTGATTAATTATTTTAATCTTTTTTCTAATGTTTTAAGAACTTCAAGTCCTTCATCAGTTTTAAGCCAAGCGGCTAACGCTGAGTATGGATGCTCTTCAAATGGTACTGTAAATAATTTTCTACCATTACTAGCCCATGTAAACTTTCTATTGTCATTAGATAATTTGATAATATCAGCTTCAACAGCTTTTATACCAACGTTTCTAAGTTGAACATTATCATCAGCAGCTAGTTCAATAAAAGCAGCTGGTTTTCTTTTTGCAAACATAAGAGCATCTCTTTTGATTTCTTTTGTTGACATTTTTTTAACCTTACTACCTAACTCAACTCTCATTATCGCTTCTAGTTCGTCTATTTCTAATTTTTTAGCTAAACTTAAAGCTTTAAATTCTAATTCAATAGCATCTGTTTGATTTTCTGCTATTTGAACTGGTTTGTATTCGTAGAATAACGTTCCGTTAAGCGGATGTATTTCTAAGAATTTTTGTAAATTTGGTTTAGTGTTAGGAACAACTAATCTTCCTTTTCTAAAACCAATATGTCCTAATGTAGCAACACCTTTTTGCTCATCTGCAAATGGTGATCTTTGATTAGTAGCATACCTTAATTCTCTTTGATAACCTTTTTCTTTATCAAAATATAACAAAGGTTTTCTTCTTGTATGCTTTGCTTGTATTGTAAATACAGGTGGCTGATTCTCGCCCCTTAAAATATATACTTTTTCCATGATATAATATAATTAAAAAATTTATAAAAATAAAAGCCTAGGGACCCGAAGGTCCCTTTGCTTTTAATAATAAAAATATTATTGCTTCAATAATACGAAGTTATTCGCAGCTTGAACACATAAACATTTTTCTGAAAGGAAGTTAACAACCATTTCATCAGCATCACTTGTGTAGCTACCACCTACTGAACCAGTAATCCAAGACTTGAATTTTCTGTCATCAGCTTCAGAAGCTCTATATCTAACGTGTAAAAACGGTCTAGATATATTTTTACCAAGATTCTCATCGTAAACAGTTGAAGTACCAGCAGGTACAATAACTCCTTCTACGTCACTCATTAATCCTCTTGTTACAGAGTCATTTAGATATTTCCAGTCAGTTTTATAGAAGTCATAAGAACCTCTTCTAAAACCAGAGAAACCTAAATTAAGTGCCATATCAGAATCGTTGTTGAATACACCATAAGATGATCCACCAGCTAAAGCAGAGTTTACAGAAGCTAACATGTTATCGATTTCTAAAGAAACCGCTCTTCCTAAGAACATCATGTTTTCTTCTATAGCACCTTGCTTATCTAATTCTTGAAGGATAGTATCAAACTCAGCAAGACCAACGTGGCTATACTGTACTCCAGTAGCATCTGAAGCATCAGTTCTATATACGTCAAAATCTGTACCTGTCCATACTAAACCTCTAGAGTTAAGAGCAGAGAATAATCCTTGAGTTCCAGAAACTGCAAAGTTTCCTGATCCTTGGAATGTGTGACCAGTAGGCATACTTACTTCTTCACCTTCGATCAATACCATTTCCATTTGATCCTCAAATCTTAATCTTGCTTCATGCTCAGATTTTAAGTACCATAAATATCCAGAAGCACCGTTCTCAGTTGTAACTTCAACCCAACCAATTTGAGCAGTATCAGAACCAGAGATTCTGTATCTATCTCTCATGATAGCAGGTTTGTTACTAAATTGAGTAAACTGTGAATCTAAAGATCCAGCTAAACCTGAAGATCCTTTGATATATTCAGTACCATAAACGAAAATCTTTACATTTTCATCAATATCAAAATTAACACCACCAGTGTTGTTACCGGCATCGTCATTTCCTGATAATCTTCTTTGTGTATAAGGAGCAACTGTAATGTTAGCAGTACCACCGTTAGCAACAACTAAACATTTAAGAACTTTAAGACCATCTAAACTAGAAACTACGATAGTATCGTGGTTTTTAATTAAGCTAGAACCATCAGCTTCTACTGGAATAGTTATTGTGTTACCGTCAGCATTGTTAATATTAGCAGACTCTCCTGATACCTCGTCGCTATAAGCAACGTGTAATCTTCCTTGCTCTGACCAAATTACTTGATCTGAAGCCATTGGCATTTCAGCTCCTACCATTTTTAAGAAACCAGAGATAGTTCTCTTTCCGTATCTTTCTACTTCTTTTTCGTAGATTTCTGGTAAAAACTGCTGTGCGAATGTTCCGCCACCAGATGCACTATCAAATGATAAATAATTATCATTATATACATCTTGGCTAGGACGCGGAGTTAAATGCGCTAAATAAGCGCCTGAACTTGCAAAAGGCATAATTTTTAATTTTTAATTTGTTAAACTTTTATTTTCTCATTTTAACTCTGAGCTTGTTGGCATTGTCTCCAGTGATCGCTCTTACCTTCATACCTCCAGCTTCAACTGTTCCAGTGTATTGTTGTCTTGGGTCCATACTTACGTTTTTCGCCTTAGCAACACTTTCTTTCATAGCATCAGCTCGACCTTGTTGATAAAAATGATTTGCTACCGCATCAGCGTTCATAGCAGTAAATAAACCTTTATGATAACCTTTTGCATTACCCATATTGTTATCCTTATCTAAAAAAGGCTTAACAAAATTGTTAATACTACTTTGATTATCTTTAACTTTATTTACGTCTTTAACATTAAATCTAAATCTTTTTTCACCAATTTTATATTCAAAACCTTTGAAATCTTTGTTGAAAACTTCGTTAGTTTTTTTGTTAAAAACATCCGATCTCTGTTGAGCGCTTTCTTGCTCTTTGTTATACCTATTAAAGAAATCTACAGCTTTCTGTTGGTCAGGTGTTAACTTAACACCGCTTTTAATTTCCGCATAGTATTTGGATTTTAAGCCTTCCAAATGGCTCTTAGCATCAGCAACTTGCTCTTTTAATGCTAATTTTTTTCTACGAACATCTCTTTCCTCATCAACTTCTTCGTCGTAAGCAAAGCGATCTTCCATAACAAAACTAATTTCTTCATCAGTAAGATGTGGTTTAGTTTGTTTGTAATATTCTCTTAATAGTTGATTTTCATCGTAACTACTATAATCTTGATTTAACTTAACGTATTCATCAAGACTTCCACCAGTTTCATTCATAAAGTCTACAACTTTTTGAATATTTTCCGGTAAAGGTTGTCCAGTTTCTTGAGCTTCAGTCACAGCTTCTTCAATCTCTTCTTTTACTTCTTCGACTTTTTCCTCAACAACTTCATCAGTTATTTCTTCAACAACTGGTATTTCTTCTTTAACCTCTTCTTTTGGTTGCTCTTCTTTTACCTCTTCAACAACCTCTTGTTTTGGTTCTTCTTCCTCTTTTTTACTTAAATCAACTTTAGCAACGTTATCATCTTTAGGTTGCTCTTCTTTCTTTTTACTTAAATCTACTTTTGTTACAGTAGGTTCTTGTTGTACAAGCTTTTTAGGTTTAGTAGCTTTTTCAGCTTTAGCGGTAACTTTCATATTACCACCTTCTTTTTCTACTTTTTCCGGTGCTTGCTCTACTTTGTTTTCGGTATCTTGAACTTCTTCAACTACCTGTTCTTCTTTTTTAGCCATAATATAATATTATAAAATTAAACAAATTATCTAGGCATAAACTGTCCTAGATCAAAGCCTGTGCCTAAGTTATCATTACCTGTAGACTCAAACTTTTTAGGTGGTTTACCACTATTTCTTTGATCGATTAATTCAGACTGTTGACTAGCTTGTATTCTAGTTCTTTCATCTTTACGATCTTCTTTATATTTTTCTTTTTTATCAATGTTTTCTGTTTCAGCTTGCTTTAACTGCATATTTAATTGAAACTCATAAGCCATCAATGCTTTTTTAAGTTTAGCTTCTTGCATCATCTTTTGTGATTCTAACTGAGCTTTACCTTGTTCTAATTGTAATTGTGATTGTACAATAGCTTGATTTTTTTCAACCTCAGCTTGCGCTGCAACTTGTTGAGCTTGAGCATTAGCTTCAGCTTGTACTCTCATNTTCTCTTGNTGTATCTGCTGATCTTTTTGTTGTTTTTTCTTACGTCTTATTTTTAATAATTGATTAGCAAGTTTTACATTTTTAATCATTCTAAGATCAACAGCATCTTCTAAATCTATACTTTGTTGAGTTAAAGCCATTTGTATATTATTTTCTAACAATTGCTTTTCTTCTTCATCTGGCTCTAATTCAATAAATATACCAAAGTCATATAGATGTAATTCNTTCATCTCTTCTAATGTAGCAACATTATGAGAACCTATAGCTTGTATAAAAGCTTCTTTAGTAGGTGAATATTCAATAATATCAGATATTCTTAACGATATACCTTCAGCTGTTTCAGCTGTTAAAAATAAACCAGCTTGTAATATATGTCTTGTTGCTGTATTACTNTTTGCTGCAGCTATTTTTTGAACACCAACTAAAGCTTTCGCATCAGGCGTGCTAGCATCCCTTGCTTCGTTTAATCCGGTTACGTCTCTTATCATTTGAAGATAATAATTGTAAGTTTGAATAAGTGATTGCAATTTAGCACCACCGGCACCAGATTGAATTTCCTGAATAGGAACTTTTCCTGGATTCATATCTCCCTCTGACGTTAATGATCTACCTATAATCGAACCTGTTTGAAAAAACATGTTCAAAGCTTCCTGAGGATTATAGTTAGTACCATTGCCAAGATCTATTTCCGCTAGGCCATCAGCATCCATATATATGCCGTCAGGTACCATTCGCGAAAGTACTTGTTGGAGTTTTAAATGTGTTAATTGTATCATATCAGCAAAACCTGTTATTCTACTAACTAATGATTCAATTTTTCCTTTATACATTCTTGGAGCAACTATATTATAGTTCATTTTAACTTTAGTATAATCACTCTTAGGTCTTAGCATGTTTTTAGCTAATTCCCATTTTAACAATTTATCTGTACCTAGTATTAAAGCACCTTCATATAAAACTTCAATTTGTTTTTCTAATTTACCAAACCTTTGTTCTAACTCAGCATCTAATACAGGGTCAAAACTTTCATCTTTTACTATTATTTTAGAAGCACCAGTTGATGTTTCTTTTATTTTATAAATCTCTTTAGCATATGTTTTATAATTAAAATATAAAACTTGTATTTGATTTTTATCTACTTCGTCAAATTTTTGACCAGCATTATAGTAACCGCTTTTTCTAAAACTTTGACCAGCTATTTCTTCTAACTCATTTTGTGTTAAATCAGGAAACTGTTTAACTAATTCGTTTATTGGTATTGTTTTTACTTCACCTACATAATATATATCGTCAAAATATGGATCTTCTGTATATGAAAATACTAAATTTGCTGGATCAACATAATCAACTATAATACCCTCAGATGTACTAAAAGTATTTTTAACAGCACCAATACCTAGTACAGTTAAATCGCGATAAAATCTTTTTCTTGTAAGCTCATATCTATTACCATTTAAAATAGTAGATATAGCTTGTTCTTCAGCTATTTCAATAGCTTGTTTATAACTAAGCTGCATATGCAACTCTAGTTCTTCTTTACTATCAGGTAATTCTTCAGGTTTTGTATCAACTATACTCACACCAAATGTTTCTGTAGTATAAGCATTTAAATCTTGGTTTTGCATGTCAATCATCAAGTTTTCCATATATGCTGTTCTTTTACTAACACCATATGGATCTTGTGAGTATGCTTTTATATCATAAACTCTTTCTGCAATACCATTTGTTACTATATCAACAAATTTAGGTATTATAGGTACTGGTTTCCAGTCTAAATTTAAATAACTTAAATCACCATTAATTGATAATTCATCTTTATATTTTTGAACTGACTGTTCTCCTCTAGCATATAATCTAAGTTTGTTAAAAGTGTCTTGATTACTAGCGAACCTATATGTAACACCGTCTTTTTTAAACCACTCGTTTTCTATAGCTTTAGCGACTTTGAGACCATAGTCTGGACTCATTTTTTCCATATCGCTAGCTACTTGACTAGGAAAATGATCTTTTGTTATTGATTCAGCCATATTATTCTGTTATTAATTTTGATAGCGTTCCTTCTTGTTTATATTTAGCTATCTTTAAATTTAGTTTTGTTTTTGTTTTATCAGCACTTGGATTATATAAATGTCTATTACAAGCCATAATTGCTAGTCCACTACTTATAGACGCATCATGCTTTGTTCTATTATTTATATCAAACTTAGCCCAGTCATTTAATGTTTCATTAAAGTACAAACTACCATGAGAACCATCATTACGTATACCAACATGATCTTGTATATACATTTCAATAGCGGCAGCATGTGCTTGTTTTATATCCTCACTTGAATTAGGTATACCACCAACTTCTTTCTCTGCTACTGATAATTTATTCCAAACTTTATCAGGTCGGTTCATTGAAAAACCTCTATAACCTCTTCTTTTAAAATAATAGAGTAATCTAGGTTTATTATTTTCTGCAAGTATTGGCATACCATAAAATATACAAGCCATCAATACGTCTTCAAAAAATATTTCAGCTGTTTGTGGTCTAGCTATATATTCTAAGAAAAAATGATTAGCTGGTGAATCTTCCATACTAAACTTGGTTAAACCATGTAAAGCACCTTTTGATCCTGTACCATCTACTGTTCCTGATATATCATAACTATCACAACCAAAAGCACCCATATGTTCATTACCTGGATATTTTCTACCGTTTTTATCTATAACATTATTTTGTAAATGTAACGATGGTGTCCATGTAATTTTAAATCTTCCTTTTGGATCTGGATAAAACATAACCTTTGTATCTTTTATACCGTTATACCATTGAAAGTTACCTTTAGTTATATTATTTAAAGCACCAGCTTCTTCATTAAAATCTATTTGCTCGTATATTCTTGCTAAATTAAATATACTATTTTGAGTTTCATCTCTGAAAGCATGTTCTTCAGTTCTTGGAAATTGTCTATAAAACTCATTTAAGGCATCTCCGTCGTGTTTTAAACCCTCAACTTCATTTGTCCAATGCTCTAGTATCCCTATGTCAATAAAGTCTCCGAAAGGATCTAAAACTTCTTCGCTTGGTGTTTCGAATACAGGTAAGCCATAAGAATCAATGAATCCTTCGTAGTTCCATTCCATAGGTATGAACAAACTATATAATCCCGAGCTAGTCTGTCCATTGCGGTTTCTTTTTGTGACGTCTGAATCATAATATAGTTTTTTAAATTCATTACCTCCTTTGTCAAGAGCATTACTCGTTGACCCCATCATACACTTACCAATAATTCTACTACCTAATCTTAATGTCGTTTTCGTAACCCTCCAGTTGTTGAGGATGTTGTTCGGCTTCTCCCACTTGCCCGATTCATCATGTACGAGGAGTTTAAGTTTTTCTCCGTCGTAGGAATTGTCACCTGTATTTTTCCAGTCGATCGTGGTATCAAGACCTGTGAGCTCTTCAGGTTTGTCGGAGGTGATAGTAATGTTCCGTCTCGTAAGCTTGGACGCTGGTACTCTGTACGCAAGCTCTGTTTTCGGTCTATCCATACCATCTTGTATCGGTTTGAAAAAGAACGGATAGTTAACGGATATTGGAACGACCTTATCAGTAAACATCTTTTTTGCGTCGGGCCCAGACTTGGATAATATNCCAAACCTAGCATCGCTTGATATGGTTGCCATATTAACAGTTTCCCCTGATGCCATAAAGGAGAATCCAGATCGTCTATTCTTAAGATAGCACATTCCGTAACATCTGGAATCCGCTTTGCAAGCTTCCCAGAAAATGTAGAATAATCTATTTGCTTCTCGAAAGTCTGGGTTCCCAACATCAATCTTGGACCACTGCAAGTACATATAATGAGTGCCAGTAATATAAGTAGGAATACTCTTGTTATTAAACCAAAATCCTTCATCTCTTTTTTTAAATTCGTTTTCAATGTAATCAATATATTTGTTTTTAAAGGACTGTGGATAATCTCTCCAATCAAATATAGTTTTTATTCTATTTAATTCTTTTGGGTATGTCTCAACCTGCCACGTGTTGTTTTTAAAAGTGTGTACTTTTTTAGGTGTTTTAGGTAAAGCTATTTTTAAACCCTGTATTTCATATATATCACCTATGGTACCATCTTTACTTATAACAACTATATCATGATCTTTGTTATATCCATATTGCCACTTTTTAAGCTTATTTAATCTTTTTAAAGTGTTTATTTTAACTGGATTTACTATTTCATATAGATTCATTACCTAGATCTTTTTTCAGCAAAACCACTAAAAGATTTTTTATCTTCTTCTATTGGTTTGTTTTCTAGTATTGCTTTTTCAGACTCTAAACGAGTTAGTATTTCAAAAGCATCAAATATAGCTAACTTTTTAGTAGCAGCTGCATTTTTTAATCTATCAGCAGAAACATCATCTTCTGTTTCAACTATAGGTTCTTTTGCAACTTTTATTAATTCATCTACAGCTCTATAACCAGCTTGGATTATATTCTTT
>FUFK010044768.1_pt1 | contig 10433 bp, 12 predicted proteins | sample 1021851 | NCBI WGS metagenome assembly FUFK01 (sample SAMEA51879418, study PRJEB19060) | metagenome
GGCGACAAGCGTCCGACCAAGGCTGGTGCTGGTATGACCAAGAAGGGGGTCGCCAAGTACCGGCGGCAGAACCCCGGTAGCAAGTTGAAGACTGCGGTGACCGGCAAGGTCAAGAAGGGCAGCAAGGCCGCTAAGCGTCGGAAGTCCTTCTGTGCCCGTTCTGCTGGGCAGATGAAGAAGTTCCCCAAGGCGGCCAAGAACCCCAACAGCAGGCTTAGGCAGGCAAGAAAGCGGTGGCGATGTCGATAAAGGAATATCCAGACCTGATTGACGTACTGATTGACCGCAGGTTCGTTTTGGATGCCACGCTTGACGGGGGAGGTGCAACATCCACCACGAACGTGGCCTTGGATTCCATTTACACCGCTGGTTCGATCTTTGATGCGGGAGGTGCCTGATGTCGGTGCAGATTCAAATTCGCAGGGCAACTGCGTCTGCTTGGACTTCCGCCAACCCGACTTTGGCGAGCGGCGAAATTGGCTACGAGACCGACACCACTTACTTCAAGGTTGGTGATGGATCGACTGCGTGGGCAAGCCTTGCGTATGCAGTGAAGCAAACCGCCGCGGGCAAGGCTCTGGTAGACGACGCTGACGCCGCAGCCCAGCGGACCACGCTTGGCATTACCAACATCGGCTCGTACACCGGCCACATTGAGACGATTGCAGATAAGACCTACACGATCGACCCGGGTGCAGCCACCGCCCGCACGGTCACCGGGTTTTACATCAAGTCTGGAAGCGGGACTGTGACGGCCACGCTCAAGAACGGCTCAGACACCATCAAGGCCGCGAGCGTGTCCACTTCCAGCGGCGATCAATCAAGCCTTGGCAATACCAGCGTGTCGGCAAATGGCGTTATAACGATCGTTATGTCGTCGAACTCGTCGGCTACAGACGTAATCTTCGCCGTGGAATACACCGAATGACCCCAAGCCGCTGGTTGTTTTTCCCAACGCAGGCTGCGGCTGGTGCCAACATCACGGTCACCGGCAACTTGGCGGCCGACACAACTTCCAGCAATACTTCGGTTGGCATCAACAACTGGGCAATCTCTGGTGCAGACGCCAGCGATTTCAACGAATACACCTCTACCGCTTACCGACGACAGTCTGGGTACGGGTATCTGGAACTGCTAATTAGAGTTGACACGGCTGAGACTTATTCTTCAGCAACTAACTTTTCTTCCTCGGTCACTCTGGATTCTTCCAACTCGTCCATAACCGTCGGCGGCAACACGTTCAGTCAAACGAACTTTCTCCTCGCCACGGCTGGGTCCGACATTTTGCGGTTCCGTTTTTGGGGCTCCTCGTCGGACATCACGCCAGTTTGGGACAACGGTTCTTCCGGAGACCTCATCACCGTTAACCTTGCTTGGACCTAACATGCCTGCAACCGACTTTCAATCCGTGCTGAACTTTGCTCGAATCACCAAGAACCTTCTTTCAATTGAGTCTGAAATTAACGGCCTGAGCGATGGTTTTACTAACACCACCGCTCGAACCACGTTGGACGAAGCCTTGATTGATCAGTTGGTGGCTAAGGCTGCTGCATTGCAACTTGCTGCTACCGACCTGAAGGACATCACTTACAACCCCCCGGCCTGACCTCAATGCCATACTATTGTTACACTAATCGCAAAACCGGCGAAACTATTCGCAAGTTTATGTCGATGTCTGAGATGCTAAAGTATGCTGTTGACGGCCTTAGCATCGAAGGTGTATGGCACGAGCGAGATATTGTTGCCGAGCACACGCGCCAAACCAAGGCCGCTGGCTCGGCTTGGCCGATTAAGAGTGATGCGGCGGGCGTCCACCCGTCACAAGTTGATTCGTTTCAGGAGCACTCTGCCAAGATGGGGGTGCCTACTGAGTTTGACAAGTCCACTGGTCAGGCGATCTTTCGGTCGCGAGGGCATAGGGCAAAGTACCTTAAGACCATGGGCATTCACGACCGTAATGGCGGATATGGAGACGGCTAATGGCTGAAGAGAAGAATCAAATGGATTTTGACGAGCCGACTGACGGCGGCATGATTCCTGCGGAAGTAGAAGACGATGTTGATACGACTGAAGATTCTGGTTCCGAAAAAGTGGAAGAGGCGGCTGAAGTTGGTGAAGAGGAAGAGGGTGATCAAGAGGTAGATGCCGATGGCACCGGCAAGGCGAATTTGCCGCTAGATGTCATCGAGGAAGCCATCGGTTATGGCTTGACCTCTCGTGAAATCGAGAGCCTTGGGTCGGAAGACAATATCGCCGCAGTCTTGGCAATCCTTGATCGCCAGATTGATTCCACCACCACCAAGCAAAGCGACTCGGTGTTTGGTGATGACGACGACGACCCGTTCGCTGAACCCGACGAAAATACCGGGGGATCCAACTCGGAGGTTGCCGAACTCCGAAAGCAGGTTGAAGCACTCAGGCGGTCTCTAGAAAACCGCCCGGCTGACTCCAACTCTGACAAACTCTTTGGTCTGCTTGCCGACGACTACGACGAACTGTTCGGAGGCGTGGGCGATGATTTGACCAAGACGCAACAGCGTAACCGCGGGAAGGTTCTGCAAGAACTGGACACGCTGAAGGCCGGTTACAGGGCTCGCAAGCGAGCAATTCCCAGTGACCGCCGCCTGTTCAAGCAAGCGGTGCGCAGCGTTTTTGGCGACCATGAATCCACGGTCGTCAAGAAGAAGTTTTCGGAATCGGCAAAGAAGCGCAAGTCGCAGTTCATCAACAGGGTGAACGCGCGAGATGCGCGCCGACCGAAGGACGGCCGTACATCGGCGGTTGATTCAGTCAAGAAGTTCTTGGCTGACCGCGGGTATACGGATCTCGAATCGGTTGAAACCTTTGAATGAGGATAAGCAATGGCAACTCTTCAGGCTGACGACATTGTTGACCTGATCACCATTACGCAGCGTGATCTTGGTAAGTTGCGCTGGACCGACCTGTCCTACGATCTTCAGGAATACATCGCCCTTCCGTCGATTCTCCAGAAGGAAAAGGTCAGTTACGGCTCCGGCTTTGGAATGCAGTGGAACGTCATGACCGGCACCAGTGGTGCTACTCGCGACGTTGGTCTCTACGAGGTCGATTCGGTCAACGTCGCTGACGTTATGACCACCGCCAATGTTCCGTGGCGGCACATGACGACCAACTACGCGATTGAACGTCGCGAAATCGCCATGAACACGGGTGCTGCCCAGATCGTTGATCTGGTCAAGATTCGGCGTCATGACGCGATGGTTGACCTCGCCAAGCACCTTGAGACCCGGTGGTGGTCGAAGCCCGACACNTCCGCCGACAACCTTAAGATTTTCGGTGTTCCGTACTGGATCACTTGGACCGACAACTCCTCNGCCAGCCCCAANGGTGGTTTTGACGGCGGCAACCCCGACGGCTTCTCGGCCGGTGCCGGTAACATTGACTCTTCTACGGTGACCTCGTGGAAGAACTGGTGTGCCAAGTATACGAATGTGTCCTCCACGGACCTGATTCGTAAGTGGCGNAAGGCTGCNACNTTCACNAAGTTCATGGCCCCGCAGCCCAGCCCGTCCTACGGCACTGGCGCCCGCTACGGCTACTACACCAACTACGATGTGATTGGCCCGCTTGAGGAAGTTCTGGAAGCCCAGAACGACAACCTCGGCAACGACATCGCGTCGAAGGACGGACAACTCCTGTTCCGTCAGGTGCCCGTTACTTGGTGCCCGTTCCTTGAGGATCGCGCTGGCGACCCGATCTACGGCATCAACTGGGGTCAGTTCAAGCCTGCGTTCCTGTCCGGCGAGTACCTCCGCGAAGAGGGCCCCGTCAAGGCCAGCAACCAGCACACCGTCTTCCAGACGCATGTTGACCTGACCATGAACGTCATGTGTACGGACCGCCGCGCGAACTTCGTGCTTGCGACCGCTCAGCCCGATCCCACTGTTTGATAGAAAGGATTTTGAACAGTGACTAATTACACTCAGTATCGTGACTCTTCTGAGTCCACTACTCAGGCACAATTCCCTAGCAGCATTATTTGGGCAGATTGCCCGATGGTTGAACTGCTGCACGATCCGGGCAAGGGTCACCACCATTTTGACGATTTCCGTGGCTACACGGAAACCGCAACCGGTGTTGGTAACAGCAGTGGTCTGCCAGTTTTCGAAGGCGACTGCACCATGACGCAGGAAGCCTCGGGCAGCAACGGCAGTGCCCTTGCAATTCTTTGCACTACCGACAACGAAGAAGCGGCTCTACAGTGCGGTCAGACCGGCGTCATGTCGATTTCGCCGGATAATGGTGGCAAGTTGTGGTTTGAATGCCGCATCAAGAAGTCCGCAATCAACGAGGGCAACGTGTTTGTTGGCCTCGCGCAGGGCGGTGCCGGTGTGGCAAACTTCATCAACGACGCGGGCAATGATTTTGCCGACGTTTCCCTGATCGGATTCAACCAGTTTGAAGCCGACGAAGATGCGTTTGATTTCTGCTACCAGAACTCTGGGCAGGCTTTCGTGACGGTCCTTGGCGATGCCGCAACCCTTACGGCTGACACCTACGTCAAGTTGGGTTTTGTGTTTGACCCCAGTGCGGACCCTAGCGAAAAGATCAAGATTTACGTTGACGGCGTTGAAAAGACTACCTTCGTGACCGAAGCCAACATTCAGGCTGCGACCTTCCCCAGTGGGGACACGATGAGTCCGCTGATTGCCGTCAAGGCAGACTCGGCCAACGACCTGACCACTACTCTTGATTGGTGGCGGGCAGCCTACGTTCGCTGATAGGAAGAATCTCTTCTCCCCAGCGCCGGTGGGTGTCCCTTCGGGGGCACCTGCCGGTCTTTTATTTACGCTTGGTCTTCTTGGACTTCCAAGAGACTCGTGCAGGCCCCTTCTTGGCCGATGTGCCCTTGCGGGTGCATTGAGCCTTGGTGGGACGACACGCAGGGTAAGGGCGTTTGGATCCACCCTTGGCGGACTTGCGTCCGCACGGCTTGCCGGTCTTGCAGTCGATCCAGCCCTTACCCTTGTTCTGTCCGAACCACTTCTTTAGACCGGACTTTTTCTTGGCCATTAGGCACGCCTACCCATCTTCTTCCCAGCCTTCTTGCTGGCCTTCTTCTTTGCCTGCATCTTTTCCAGCCGAGACATGGCCTTGTTAACGCCCGCAGCGTTACTGCGGGATCCAGACCGCTTCTTCTTCATTTGAGCCTTCTTCTTGCTGTTGCCGCGCATAGCGTTCCCTTTCACGGCGATCTTTGACGTACTTCAAGAACTCCGCCGTACAGTTCTTGTAGTAACCCGAACTTTCCAACGACTCGCTGGCTTCATTGACATCACTCAGTCTCTGCACGAAAACCATCGCGTAGTCTTCGTCAACGATAGGTTCCCAATCTGAAGCCTCTTCTTCTGGCTGGCCGCTGCCCACGCCATCCCCGGGGACAAACGGCATGAGTGCAAAATCCTGCTTGGCAAGCATGTCGTTTTGGTATTCGCACCAAGGTTCAATAGTCTCGAACTTTACGTCTTTGTGGAGTACCACGATTACCAAGTCGAGGCGGTCGTCCCAGTTTTCGGTGTAACTCAAGACTGTGTCTACGCCACCAAAGTCTACCTTGACCTTGTTGTTTGCCCACGCAGCCTGTGCGTAAGGGCAGGGCGGCAGGTCGTTGAAATGGGCAGAAGGAACCTGAAGCACATCTTGGCTCCAGCGGCGGATCTCCTCCACCACCTTAATCTTCCACTTGGCGTCGTAGTAGTCAACCATGGTTTACTTCTTCTTGCGACCGCCAGTACCCCAATTCGCGGCGCCGACCTTCCGGCACCTCACTAAGGCGCCGCTTGCATAGGCGCTTGGCCATTTCGTGTATCGACTCTTCACCTTGTGGTAGCAAGCATCCTTTGTCCCTGAGCCTTTCTTCTTCTTGGCCATCTTGGGCTCCTTCAAGTAGTTTCCAACGGCGAGCCGCAGAATGAAGCGTGGTTCTTCCGATGTTCAGCATTCTGGAAATTTCTGTCCAAGTACATGCTGAGTTGTGGGACAAGCCAGACATTCGAAACTTGTCCATGCAAATCATCGCGATTGCACGACGAGCAGAAGCGTATTCGTCGGCTTTGGATTGTTGCATAAGTTCCTGCCGGGTCATACCTCTGGCTTTGCACACATCTTCAATAATCTCTTCTACTTTCCAGCGGTTCAATTGTCGAACTCCTTTTTCACTCTGCTGTACATCCGCTCGGTTGAGCGGTCTTGAATGGTCATGTTACGGGCACGGTCGTTGGAATCTCTCTGCTCAAGAATGTCTTCGGTATACAGGTAAATCCCGGCTGCACCGTACTTCGCATTCCAATCCATGCGGGCTTTTTCGCCTTCGTAGTAATCCTTTTCGTAAATGGCACCCAACTGAGTACGAGCCTTGCGAATGTGGTCATCAAAGCGGACTAATGCTGCGTGCATCAAGAACTTGGTGGTGGTATCGACGCCGCGAAAACCAAGAGCACCAAGCATTGCCTCGAACTTGCTCTTGTAGTTGATCAACTGGCCTGTGCCAGATTGTGTGACCGCTGGACCATACAGGCCAAGGAAGGTGTTTGCTTGCAGCCGGGAGTTTTCCACACCAAGTTCATCCCAGTAAAGCATGAGTTCCAGAAGGTTGGCAATGGACCGCGTAGCCGCACCACCCTTGATGACCTCTTCAATCATGCGCGTAGGTGTCGAGCGAGCGTAAACATCTTGCTCTGCTGGAATATCGACAAACATACGCTTGAACATGGACAAAGATGGCCCCATGAAGAACTCAAGGGGATCCGAGCCCATATTGGTCAAGTTGAAACTTTGAGATGCGTCGATGCCAAAGATCGACCCCGCACCAAACATGACCGCTTCGGCAATGTTGTCGTCAGTGTTTTCTCGGAGGAACTTGTAGGCCGCTTCCTGTGACATGGATGCGTTTGGCAAGCCAGAGACATTGTTAGGGTCAACTAGTTTCTTGAAGTAAGGAGTGCCGTAGCCAGCGATTCCTGCGCCAAGAAAATATGCTCCCCCAAGCAGGCTGCCTCGTGCTCCGCCAAGAACGGTGTTGAGCACCATGAACCGAGCCAAGGCCCCTCGGGGAATAAACGCACCATTCTGGGTCGTTTCGACAGGTCTGCCAAACGAATTAGCAGACAACGAGGCGAGCATCCCAAGGCTTTGTACCGGGAAACGCTTGAATTGAAGCAGGGTCTTTGCGTAACTGCCTCGCAAGAATCGCGGCTCGTTGGACTTCAGCCACCGATACTGCGTGAAGACCTGTCCGTACAGGTTGCCGTACTCAGCGGCTTCCTGTGCAGACATTCCGTGCCGTTCGCGACCCCACTTGGCAAGCATGAACGCAGAGAAATTCTGGTTCCGTGCTTCTGAGTTTGCGTTCCAAAACTTTCCGGTCGCTTTGTTCAGCGTTCGGTGAATGACACTTTGCAAAGCCAAACCGCTTGGGCCAAGCGAATCGCCAAACTTGCCCGGGTCGTACCGGCCGTTTAGGTCGAATCTGCCCCACTCGGCCAGCCACTTGTTGCCGTTGGACTTGTAGTCACGGACGCCTTCGTAGAAAAACTTAGTGCCAGTGATTGACCAAACTTGCAATGCCTGCGTGCTGTTAATCGCGTGCTGGGCAAACCTAGTCAACTGGCGATAGAACTGAAAGGTTCGCAATGCGTTGTTGGTTGTCTCGGCTCCCTTGGCAATGGCTTTGCCAGCAGGCCCGCGGTCGCGAACAAAATCGAGAACCCTGCCCTTGCTTCCAAACACCGTGTGCCGACCAAGTTCCTGCAGGTACTCAGCCATCCACTTGGTGGACGCATTTTTTTCCAGCCCTTCAACAATGGGCTTGAGATCCTTTTGGATCTCGCGGCTCATCTTGTGCCGGTAGTGGTTGGCAATGGCAATTTCAAGAACCTTGCCAACATCCTTGGAGAAGTTCTTGGCTCCGGTTCGCTCGAGCATGGCTTGGTTGAACGCTCGTGCAGTTGGCTGCGAACTGATCCGGCCGCGCAATGCGCCATTGATTTCGCTTGCGTAAGCGCCTGTGTTGGAACGGATGGCCGAAACCATTCGCTGGCGGATATGTCGAGGCATGTAGATCGTGTCGGTCGGAAGCCTGTTGGGGGCCTCCATCATGTCGACCTTGAAAGAAAGGGGGGTGCCTTCGTTTGCCCGCTGGTGTCCCTCGATGAATTGCTCGACGCTCTTCATTACATCGAGGCGTTCTTGTGCTGCGCCCCGTTGCTCGCCAGCGCCAAAGGTGTTCTTCATGATCAACTTGCCGTCCTTGAAGACCTCTACCTTGGCCTTTTTGTCTCCAAAGAACATGTGCGGGAAGTAGCCATGCTTGAACCCGTACGACTCGGGAACCATGGTTTCTTTCATAAACTCGATGAACTCGTCTCGGTTGCGGCGTACCTTTTCGCCCTCGAGGTTGAATTCAAACATCTTGCGGGCTGTGCCCGCTTCTTTTACTACTCGCACCCCAAGTTCTGGCTTGTCGGCATTTGCCGTCTTTGCGATTTGCGCGGCGTTTGGCTGACTCTTGTACCTAATTCCCACGGCGTCTCGCATCGTTTCGATGTGGTAGAGACGCTGCTCCTCGAACGGCTTGCGGATTTCAGCAATAAGTTCCATTTCCCTCTCGCTCAAATTGCGAGTGAGTTCGTGGTTCTTCATCGCTTCGATGGTCGGCTCGATCTTGGTATCGAGGATTTCGGCAAGCAGCGAACCTTCCTTGTTCATCAACTCNGAGGTTGGGTCGCGTTCCAGTTCACGGAGGATCCGTCGGATCTTGTCTTGCTCACGGATCTGGCTTTCGGTGGCACTGCTTTCGCGAGTAATCAACTTCTTGATGCCACTAAGGAAACCCTCGTTCCCGGTCAACAGACCCAAGTTCAACGGGTCCATGATGCTCTTCATCAATTCGCCAGCAGACGCACGCAACCCCGGCGTTTCAACTGGCGGCGTTGGGATGTCCCTGAATTGAGTTTCTCCGGGCGGAGGCGCTTCGCCGGGAGGAGTTGTTTCGTTGGGAGGAGTTGCTTCGCGTTCCCGCTCTTGCTTTTCTTCTCGTCGGTTCTGCTTGTCGATTTGGTCAACTGTAGTTGACGATCGTTCTTCCGAACGAGTCACCAAATCCTTGGCTTGGTCGGAAACCTGCTTTTGCTCTTCGGTGAGCAGCAGTTCCCGCATGGTGGCCTTGTCCAACTTAGCGGGGTCGCGAACAACAATGGCTCCGGGCACTGCCCTGCCCTTGACCAGTTCGGGCCGCACGGTGAAGTGCATGCCCATGTGCTCGAATGAAACAGACGAGTTTGAAAAGTGGCTCTTGAGTGCAGTGTTGGCAGTAGCCATCAGGCCAGGAAACCGCTGCTCGAGTTGCTTGATGAGCATCATTTGCGGTTCGCCGTTAACAACGAACTCAATTTCGCCAGCGTTTTCGTGTTGCTTGTTGATTTCCTTGCGAGTGGCTTCCGATTGACGGCCCGTTTCCGTGGCAGGCTTCTTGGCAGCCGTTTCAGTAGCAGGCTTTTCGCCAGCCGTTTTAGCAGCAGGCTTGGTCCCGCCAAAACCAGTTACTAGCCGCAGGTTTTCGCCAAGAATAGTGCCCTGCTCGACCGGATCCATGCCTTTCTGCTCATTGACAACACGCTTAATTCCTACCAACGCATTGAATTCGTCAATCCTCTTGTTGACATTCGTTTCGCCAACCATGTCGGTAAAGCCGGGCTCTTTATTGCCAGTCAAAGAATTCAACCGCTTGGCAATTTCCACTGCTTCCTTCGAGCCATAAAAGCGATTGATTTGATCTTGGCTGCCCTTGTTGAACCACTTTCTGCCGATACCGAGGAAAAGGTACCAATTGCCCGGAGCCACCTTTTCCTTGCCACCTTCTCCGGTGGAAAGATAAAACGGCAAGTTTCTTTCACCCGAACGCACGACAACAACATCGCGCCCGTTTAGTTCGGAGGCATAAACAATGTCAAGCCCGTTTTCTTTGCCCCGTCGAACAAACTCTCCCGCAGACAGGGGTTCGGTTTCAGGCCGCTCTGGGAATTTTTGTGGTTCAACAGAGTTGATGAAATCGTTCAAAGCCTTCCTTCGGGCTTCTGCGGATTCCGGGGTTTTCTCGGCTGCCTCAACCCGCTCGGGCTTTTCAACCGTCTCCACCTTCTCGGTCGTTTCAACCTTCTCGGTCGTTTCAACCTTCTCGGTCGTTTCGGCCTTCTTGGTCTCGGTCTTTGGCAAGGCTTCTTCTGCGGCCTTGCGCTTAGCAATCATCTCCGCTCTTTTTTCAGTTGCGCCTTGGATTTGCGCGTTTTGATTTTCTACGCCTTCGTTGATCGTTTTAACGACTGCGGCTTGAGTTTTGCCCTTGCTAGTGTGCGGGTCAAGTTCCCCATTGGCAATGGCTTCAATCTTTTCGCTAG
>FUFK010737672.1_pt1 | contig 10432 bp, 14 predicted proteins | sample 1021851 | NCBI WGS metagenome assembly FUFK01 (sample SAMEA51879418, study PRJEB19060) | metagenome
TTGCTGCTGGTGCTGACTTTGTTATGCTAGGTTCACTCCTCGCAGGGACAGACGAAACACCAGGAGAAGTTGTTCAGCTACCAAGCGGAATGAAAAAGCGATATCGCGGAATGGCTTCCAAAGATGCTCAAATGGATTGGCGAGGTCGGTATAGTTCTAACGAAGGTGTAAGCACTTTTATCGATTACAAAGGTTCAGTCGTGGATATCCTAGAAGATCTCCGAGGCGGTATGCTGTCTGGCTTGTCCTATTCAGGGTGTAGAACTATTAAAAGATTACAATCAACAGCCCAATGGACAAGGCAAACAACTGCCGGATTATCCGAAAGTAAAACCCACATTCTTTCGAAATGAAAAAAAGAAAAGCAAAACCCGAAGAAGCGAAAACTATTACTATTGATAGTCTGGAAACATTAGACACCAACTTAAGAATTAAACTAAAGTTCGATGACATCACAAAGTTTTGGTTTTTTAATGAATATATTAAAGGTTATCTTTTAGATGACCCGCTTCTTCAACCCTTCATAGAAAAAATAAAAGAAAGCAGTATGATGGCGAGAAAACACAAACTAAAGAAGAATCGCCAATTACTTGAAAAAGAAAAAGAAATAAAAAACAAATTTGGTTTAGATCCAAATGAAATAGAAGATATATTTGANTTAATNGAAAGCGAGGAATAATATGANAAAATGCGCTCANGATAATATGGAGANTGATAGTCNGTGNCAAAAAAAGGANTGCAGNCTTTGGNTANANTATGGNANNGATTTAAATTGCACNNTNNTTTCNGTTAAAANAAATGGCAAACTNACNCTNANNGAAGCTGGAGAANGNNTAGGAATTTCNTATGTNCGNGTTTCTCAAATAGAAAAACAAGCGGTAAATAAATTAAAAACAGTTTTTAAAATATAAATGACTAATTATTACATTAACACGCTTATTACATTTTGGCTCGAAGCCAGTGGATTAAAAGGAGAAACCAAAGAATGAGCAACAAGAACTTACTAAATGAAAATACGGTTCGCCGTTTTATGAAGTTGGCCGAGATCGAGCCATTGACTAACCAATTTGTCGGAAAGCTTAACGAGTCAGAGGCTGACTTGGAAGAACGTGGCCCAAAACCACCTATGAGTGACGATGACGATGTTAAAGAAGGTCGTATGAAAGGCGATGATGACAAACACGGCAAGCTTGATGAAGAACGGCACGACATGAGCGATGACCCTGATGGACTCGTAGATGAAGACCTGGATGCCCTACTCGCAGAGATGGAGTTAGATGAGGCTGACATGGCTGATGACGACATGGCTGATGACGACATGGAAGACGATGACATGGATCTTGAAGAGCCAGAAGATGACATGGGCCCTGATCCTGCCATGGGCGGAATGGACCCTGAAGCACTCAAGTCAATGATTAAAGATGCTGTTATGGAAGCCTTAGAAGAGCTAGTTGATGACGGCCGCATCTCCGTAGATGATGACGGAGGCCCAGAAGAGGTCGAGGTTGATGCAGGAGAAGAGATGGACATGATGGCTCCCGATATGATGGAAGAAGATGAAATGATTAACGAGGTTGCACACCGAGTTCTGAAGCGTCTTAGTAGATCACGTCGTTAATAAATAAAAACAACAAGCGAGGTTTTTAATGCAGGAGTCAATTTGGTTTCTTCTTGGTGTAGCAGTGTGTTTAATTTTCGTTAGATTGACCTTGCTATCACATAAAGCTTATCTTTTAGCGCATTTCAAATATTATACGTTTCAGTTAATATATTATTCTTACAAACAATTAGTGTTTTCTACTGTTTCTAAATATATATTATTAGAGAACTCTGACGTAGATAAAGAAGATATTAAGATAATGAAAAACCAAGATAGCGCATTTATTCTGGAATGGAAAAATAGCGTTGCGAGAGGTTTAAAAAATAAAATTCCTTTATATCTACGCCCAGCATTAAAATATCAAGACTGGGATGGGGTCATCAATCAATTGGCTAATGAATTTACTAGAGCCATTGATAAAGATTTTCAAAAGGAGCTTGAAAGAATTGAAAAGAAAAATTAANAAAAACGAAGAGTCNGANAAAAAAGAANCTATNAGNTTGATGGATCTTCANATTCCTCAAGGTCCACCACCNTTAAGAACCATTGGTCTTTTTGGTGATTTAGATGAAGAAAAGGTAGAAGACGTTTGCTCTGGGTTGTTGTTCCTTCAACACACTTCAAAGATTATTATTCCAGGTGAGGAAGAGCCAGTGGTAAAACCAATCACGTTTTATGTTTCTACATGGGGTGGTGACGCATTGGGTATGTTTGGCATCTATGATTTAATGCGAATGGTCAGAGAGGAGTGCCCCATTCACACACATGGATTAGGCAAAGTTATGTCTGCTGGTGTTCTTCTTTTGGCTGCTGGTACCAAAGGTGAACGCAGGATCGGTAAGCATTGTCGAATTATGATGCACGCGGTACGCGGGGGTCACGTAGGATCTATTCACTCACTAGAGAATGAAATGGAAGAGACGCGCTGGATTCAAAGACAACACATCAAAGCTTTATGTGAGGAGACGGATCTTACAGAGAGACAATTAAAAAAGATGTTAAATAAAAATTTAGACATTTATCTTACCGCAGAAGAAGCAGTTAATTACGGAATTGCGGATATCATTGTATAAGGAACTATTTAGTATATGGTTGATATAAATAAATTAGTTGATAAATACAGTATCCCTAAGATTGATAACCTACAATCGCTATTTGAAGTTATAAGTCAAGTCTCTCTTTTGAATGAAGAGGCCCCTAGCGAATTAAAGAAAGACTTAGACGCTAGCGAACAAAAATCAATTGATATTAAGTTTCCAAGAATTAGAATCTCAGAAGATTTTGGTAAGATTGGCACAGGTGACAGAGCGACTATCGAAAAGTTTGCAGCGAACATCGCCGGAAACACCCTTGAAGAAAAAATTGCAAACTTAAATAGCATTCTTACTGAGGCAAACCCCGACGCGTCGATTGGACAACTTCTTTCAACTATGGTCATCACAGAGATTTTGTCCTCTATCGTTAGCGACTTTACGGAATCCGCTGGTGGTTTTATTTTTGAAGGTTTTTTGGCCGGCCTTTTTGGTGGAAAATCTGTGCAGATTGTTGATCCTAAAGACATTGAAGGAATGGATGCATCAGGTAAACCAATTACTGACGTTATTTTGGGTGATAGACATTATTCTCTAAAATTACTTGGTCAAGAAACTGGCGTTAAAGGTTCGTTTAGAAACATGGTTAATCACTTTAAAACAATCCCACACATTGTTTATCTCGATGCTCGCCGCATTGGGAAGGACCAAGGTTTAGAATTTGGTGAATTTACAATCACCTTAGAAAACTTTTTAGATGTTTTTGTTACACCATTTTTAAAACAAGTTGCCAAAAGTAAACCGGTTCAAATCAAAACAGGCGCAGATTTAAAAAAGCTTTTAACGAACTTAGATGGCGAAGGCAAGCCAGTAAAAATAATAAAGTTTACTAGAAAACTTCCTGCACCATACGGTGCCAGAGTTTTTAGTTTCTCCCCGGCAACTGAGGATAAATTAAACGAAGGGCGTCTAGGTCCAAATGATTTTAAAAAGTTACTTGGCACCGTTATGGAAACTCCAGACGATGAGTTGAATCAGTATGGCCCATTTATAGTTATTCACGCTGATCAAAAGTTTGAAGGAACCAAAGCTGAAAAACTTTTTGGAAACTTTAGTTTAGTTGAAGAGATCAAAGCCGCAATTGAAGAAGATGATAGGGAAAAAATCTTTTTCTTTCTTGAAAAAACCCCCGGCTATACTGATCCGCAACAGTTTGAGTTTACTAGAAAGCAAGCAGAGGACATCGCAAATTTTAAAACAATTGGTAAATTAATGATTGGACCAGATTACATGAAGAAGGCATTTGCCAATTATGCAAATATCCTACGAGATACCCTAACCCCAGTTTATGATAACCTACAGTTATTTACAGATAACATTAATGATTATTTCTTAGGTGTTTCAAAAGAAGGTGTAGAGCAAAATAGAAAGCAATACGCCATGAACGCTATTCAAAATGCTAGCGATCTAGAAAAGTCAACAGCTAGCGCAGTAGAAAAAATTGAAAAAGAAGGTTGACATTTAGTTAATACTCCCCTATAATATATCCCAGAGGTGTTTATATGAAAAAATTTAGTAACTCAGAGAACCTACGCGGTCAACTTGAGAAGGGTATAGAAACGATTGCCCGTAACGTTGCATCAACTCTTGGACCAAAAGGTCGCACAGTTATCTTGCATCAAAAAGATGGTATGCCTATCGCAACAAAAGATGGCGTCACAGTCGCTAAGTTTATTGACTTGGACCATCCCTTTCAAAATGCTGGAGCGCAGATAGTAAAACAAGCAGCAGAAAAAACAAACCAAGAAGCAGGTGACGGAACCACAACCACAACTGTTTTAACTTATGCTATGTATCGTGAGGCACAAAAGTATCTTGCTTCCGGCGCTGCACCGGTAGAGCTAAAGAAAGGAATGGATCTAGCCATTGATTATCTTGTAAACCAAATTAAAGATGAGTCGACTCCTATCAAATCTATTGATGATATTGAGTCTATTGCTACAATCTCAGCAAATGGCGACAAAGTTATTGGTCGACTTATTGCAAAGGCTGTTGACCTAGCAGGCAAAGATGGCTCTGTTACTATTGAGGAAGCTCGTTCTGTAGATACAAGTCTTGACCTAGTAGAAGGTTTTCGCTTTGATTCTGGATACTTAGCTACTGCTTTTATTAATGATGAGAAGCGTGGCGTTGTAAGTTATGATGAACCTATCATTCTTGTTACGGATGAGAAGATTGAATCTGTAGAAACTATCCTACCAGCCCTAGAAATTGCATCAAGAGAAGGAAGACCTTTTGTTATCGTTGCAGAAGACATTGAAGGTCAGGCACTTGCTGCTCTTATTATGAATGCCATGCGTGGAACAATGAGAGTGTGTGGTGTTAAGGCTCCACGTTATGGCGAGGAAAGAAGAAACATTCTTAAAGACCTCGCTCTTTCAGTTGGAGCAACTTTTGTTTCTCGTCAGATGGGTAAGAAGTTAAAAGAAGTTAAACTTACAGACTTTGGTAGATCAAAGCGTTTGGAGATTGGAAAAAACTGGACTACTATTCTTGGAGGCAAAGGTTCGATAGATTCAATTGAAGAGCGGATAGAAAAACTAAAAGCCATCATGCAGGACACAGAAAGTCTTCACGAGTGTGATAAAATTCAAGAGAGAATCACACGCCTAGCGTCAGGTATTTCAGTTATTAGAGTTGGTGCAGCCACAGAGATTGAAATGATTGAAAAAAGGCATAGGATTGAAGACGCATTAGAAGCAGTTAAATCTGCCCAAGCAGAGGGAGTCTTACCCGGTGGAGGTTCGTTCTTGGTCCAAAAGTCTGCAAATTTGTTAGAGTTTTTAGCAGATAAGGTAGAGAACGAAACACAAGAGCTAGGTGTAAAGATTATTCAAGGCGCAGTCAAAGAGCCGCTTAAACAAATGTGTCTTAATGCTGGCGAGTCTCCAGACATTATTGTTCACGATGTTGGTTTGCAGGAAAAAAACTTTGGCTATGATTTTAGCGAGCACAAAATGGTTAACCTTATAGAACGAGGAGTTATAGACCCGGCTAGAGTAACGCGCTGCGCTTTACAGAATTCTGTGTCAGTTGCTGGTACACTTATTACATCAAATTTTGCGATTGTTGAAGTCTGATACTACTTATAAAGTGAGCACGGGAGGGCTTATGGAATGGGTGATGAGACAACGAACACAAACCATTTGGTTGCCTGGGCCGAGATAAATGGGAAATTTGATCAAATGTTACAATCAATTGATGTAGTAAAAGATAAACAAGAAGAAATGGCTGATGATATTTCTAAAATTAAAGAGGCTGTTTACAATCCCGACTCTGGATTATACGCTCGCCTCCGTGAATTAGAAAGTTGGAAAGAGACAAGCACTAGAATTATTTGGATGGTAGTTAGTGCCGTAGTTGCCCTTTCAGTTGCCACCATCTACAAAAGCCTTCTTTAAATACTTGACAAAAAACAAAAAATATAATAACATTATCTTAAGGAGCTTATATGAAAGTAAACATTCGCTATACAGTTGACTTAGAGGAAGTTTTAGATGACATGTCTGATCTCTACTGTAAGTCAGTTAATGCGCTAGATAGAAAATTAGAAATATATGATCATTTTTTAAAAAGTAACTATAGTAATTCGGACGTAGAACATGTGATTAAAGCCCTAGAACACAATTTGGATTGCTATGTTAATCACCAAACAAAGATTGCTGAGATCTTAAATATCCTCAGAGGCTACAAGGGTATCATAGATGGAGATATTCAACCACCAAGCCCAGAAGAATCCGATGTATGATTTAACAGCAGGAGATTTGGTTTGGATTCCGGCTGATACGCTTATAGAATATCAATCTTTTATTATGAGCAGAACTAAAGTTCCAACTTATGGTTTGGTTTTGGATACACAAAATAATTTGTGTAATGGTCATGCTACAATTCTACGCAATGATGAAAGGGTGTTAATAAATATAAAATATTTACGAAAAATAAATCCCACGGAGGAGATAAATGATTCAATTAGTAGAGGTTATTAAAAATTCAAGGGCTTACGAGCTAAGAGAAGTGTTCGTTAATCCTAGTCACGTCGTAATGTTACGAGAGGATTATACAACACGTAGTGCAATCAACGAGGGTAAGGCATTAGAAGGTATTGATCCACGACAAAAATATACAAGAGTTACGGTTCACAATGGATCAACTGGATCTCAATTCATTGTTGTGGGCGCACCAGGAGTTATTGAAACAAAACTAAAATCAGGGAAGCAGTTATTAAATGGATAAGCATTATACAGTTTATATTAAAACAAATTGTCCTTTCTGCATTCAGGCTCGTGATGAATTGTTCAGACAGAAAGTTGGACACACTATTTACATCCTAGACGACCAGCCAGAAAGGTTACAAAGTTTAAAAGATTTTTATGCCCATCCGACTGTGCCAATAGTATTCGTCAGCCAAGGTGGAATGCAGAAGTTAGTTGGTGGGTATACCGATCTTAAAGATCATTTCGATAAAAAATAAAAAAAATTTGACAAAACTTTCTTTTTGCTTTATTATTGAATAGTTATTTATAGAGCATTTGTTTTCTTTCACAATCTGGAGGTTGTCATGTTTATTTACCCATTGCTATTTGGTTTGGCATTTGTCTATTCCAACTTGCTTGAATGGGTAATACACAAATATGTTTTCCACGGTTTAGGAAAGAAAAAGAAAAGTCCATTCTCTTCACATTGGCATCATCATCACAGGATGGTGAGAAAAGATGATTACGTGGATAGCAGTTACCTTGGCTTCCCGCCACATCCCTCAGTAACACAAGAGGTAGGTTCGTTAACGTTACTTGCTTTAATACATCTACCTCTTTTGTTCGTCAGTTATTTCTTTTATTGCAGTCTTCTTTTCTTTACTTGTCGATATTTTTATGTTCACAGACGGTCACACGTAAATCCCGAGTGGGGTAAGAAAAATTATCCGTGGCACTACGACCATCATATGGGACGGAACCAAAATGCCAACTGGGGCGTGACCTCTCCATTCTGGGATTGGATATTTAAAACACGCATTAAGTATCACTAAATACTAATTAATATTAAAGTCGAGGAGCCTATCTATGACACAATGGATGAATCGTTGGAATCAATATCTTACCGAAGCTAAAGAACCAATTGAAGAAGTAACCGAAGAAGAACTAGACCACATTGAAAAGATGCATGGCATCGACGCTACAGACCTTTCCTTTAATAATCTGTTTGGTGATAAGTTTAGATTAGTCATTCCACTGGTTTATTCCATGAGTGTGGAACAAAAAGACCTTGTTAAGTTTCTACGTAAAGCAGGATANACTGTTGACTTGACGACTGGTATTGCAAATGGATTCGCAGTTCGTGATCCTAATGGCGAGACTAGAATGTTAAGTTTCGATATGTCAAATAAACTTATTGACTCAGAAGGCAAAATAAAAGTAAAAAATCTGATGAGAAAAGATCCAGAATACATAGAGGAAATGCAAAGACAAATACGCAAACGTCGATTGAAGATAGGTAAGTTGCTTAAAAAAGGAATTAGTTTTTTAGAAAAAGATGATATCGATAGATACGGTGAGTTTTTCTTTGGTGCAACCGATGAGAAAACTTTAGAGAAAACACTTGAAAAATTAAAAAAACTATCCAGCACTTGGGACAAAAGAGGCGCAGGTAAGTCTGGACACTCAGTTATTATATCCCGCCATCCAATTGATGTTCTTAGAATGTCAGACTTTGACCGCATTCAATCTTGCCACTCACCAACATCCAGGGGAGGCGGCGGAGAATATTACAAGTGTGCTGTAGCAGAGGCACATGGTCACGGATTGGTAACTTACCTTGTAAGAAACGAGGAACTAGACAAACTATTTGAACCAGGAGAGGCCAACGTAGACACTTCTGAGTTGAGGAAAGGAGACTATCAATCACTAATCGATTTATATCAAGAGGAAGACGAAGAGTTTTTCCGTGATGATGAAAGAAACGAAGGTGACATAACTCCGATTAATCGAAACAGATTAAGAAAGTTTTCTGTACCAAAGGCAGAGGTATCTATTGCAGTGCCAGAGATTAGAATCTACGGTGATGACACAGGCTACAATGGACCATTCCAGCAGACTATAGACGATTGGAGTAAAAAATCACAAGAGGGTGAGATACAAACAATAGAGGACCATCCAGATACAAACGTCGATGGTAATCTAAATTTAAGTAACTTCGTTCGACATGGAGGTTCTTACAAAGATACAGTTGGTAGAAAACTATTAACTAGGTTTCTTAATTATGGAGAACTTAGAACCACAGGCACTCCAAAGTTTGATGACACAACAGAATCAGAGTTAGAAATTGATACTGGCTATCAGGCTTTCTTTGACGAAGTAGAAAGATATGAAAATCTATTCAACACACGAAACAGTGGCGTGTTAGATATGAGCGCGAATGTAGAAGACTTTGGTGATGGTGTTTATGCCTCGGCAAACGTTCATTATCATATCAACGTTCCAGACGCAGATTTTAAACACTCAAGTTTCAGCAATGAAGTGCTCGAAGCCGGCGAAGCAATATTAGAATTCTTTGAAGATATTGGTTTCAATAAGTTTGGTTCTGCTCAACTTGAAAGAGTTTACGTTAGAACAAAAGGCGACTCGTTCGCCAGCCGCAATCACTACACTGTGTTCCAAATGCCTGTCAACATTGAAGATTTTCGTGGAGATGCTTATGGTGGCGTGTTTTATACTTTCGAGGAGTTTGAAGAAACTCTCGATGATATAGAAAGGTACTTTAATCGTAGCGATGTGCAAAGAGAATTACTAGAAGAAGCCGAGAGAGTTCTACAAAGAGAAGGCATCATCCCTGGAACACCAATAAAAGAGTTGGTAAGAAACATTGAAGAAGGCTCAGGTTATGTGGAATGGGATGTAGATATAGATGATGAATACGAGCCAGAGTTGGTAANGGCTANCACCAANACTTATGTAAACTTCGAAGATTTAATTCAAAAGATACCTTTAGAATTTACAGAGAGAACACTAGATGACAAAATCAAAGACCGAAGATTAGTAATCGATGTTAGGTTCGGTGGCCCCCGAATGGGGGGTGTGCAACGTGTAGCACAGATTGGCGCCATAAAAGATGAAAGAGGAAACATTGAAACTATCAACGTCGGGAGTCAAGTCTTTGAAATGAAGATGATAAGAAATCTTAAGGACATGAAAGAAGCGGAAGAATATATTCGCGATCAAATTGCTAGACTCATCCTGAAAGGTCCAAAGTCAGCTGACGCTGGTGGAACGGGAAAAGCCAATGAGAACTACAATCGATACGTTGCAAACGAGATGAGAATAGCAGTCGGAGGTAACAAGGGAGAGTTTATAAATCCCCGATCAGAGACGAATGTTTTTGGTCCAGACTCAGATGATGAATATAAAATGTCGCACCTTATGAGTGTGTATGACTCAGACACGGGAGCAGCCGAAAGAAAAAAAACAGATGCCTTCTTTGAAATCATTGAAGGAACTGATGACGAAGACATACTAAAAACAGTCTTTAGAAATGCTTTTAAGCATGTAACTGAAATACGAGACACAGAACCGGAACTAGAATTAAAAGAAACTAAAAAGTATTTCAACAAATTTGATTTGTATTAGCTAAACGAAGCACTGCACCACTATCTATTATAGGGGAGGGTGCTTTGTTTGATTTGTGAACCAATAGATATTGGTGATTTAGTAGTCCTGCGAACTTTACCAGACGACAGAATAGGTTTAGT
>FUFK010064953.1_pt1 | contig 10431 bp, 8 predicted proteins | sample 1021851 | NCBI WGS metagenome assembly FUFK01 (sample SAMEA51879418, study PRJEB19060) | metagenome
TTTCTCTCTCGTATGACTTACGACCTTTCTCGTTTAGTCCACCAGATTCTTTCTTCCCTGATTTTTTTGTCCAAGCAGCACCTTCTAGGATACCATCCTTGTTCACCTTTGCTCCCTTAGGAATAGGTTTACATTTCTGGTCATCGTTGCAGAAGTATTGACCTTCTTTACAGATCTCTTTACTTTCTCCAACTGCACCACCATTAACTGCAGGTGGTAAGTTGCCTGCATCATGGTTGTCTTCACCATTCACTTGAGGTTTTTTCTTTTTAGAACCTTTCTTTGCTTCATCCATAAAATCAGCAAGTTCTTTGACACAGTTTGGTACTGACTTACCACCCTTCATCTTAGTTCCTTTTGCCTTGTATCCTTTCCAACAAGTTTTCTTATCGGGATCTCTACCGATATTCATCTTTGCTTGTCTTAAAGATTCTGTTGCTAATACAACAGGTCCGTCAGTAGGATCAGATTCATGAAACTTAATCACCTTACTGTTAGGGTAGATACTCTGAGCGATACGCTGTGCTTGAGGTCTTTGAAGTTTTTGTAACTTAGATCTAAAGACAGTGATATCAAATTCTCTACCACGCCATACGCATGTGAGAACATAGTACCTTCCGTACATTGTAGGGATTCTAGTCGTCATCCTGTTACTGGATTATTGTCTTTATCGTGACGCTGATACGCTGCAGGAGTTCTAGCAGTATTGTTAGTATTCCTTGCTTGGTATGTACCAGGTGTTCTCGCAGTATTATCAGTATTGCGAGCTTGATAGTCAGCGTTGAAATTTTCGTACGTTACTGTACTCCAACCCTCATTACCTGAGAATTGGTTGACCGTAGTTTTTCCTGGTTGAGGACTTACTGGGTCGCAGTTTTCGTCGTTTCTTTGGTATGCCATGTGACTATTTATCCGTAGATTTTTTAGATGCATCTTTCAGCATCTTCTGAAGATCAGCAGTACTACCAACAAATAATGAGTTGTTAGTTACCACCTTCTTAGCACTCTCTTCTTTGACATTTTTCTTGTCCTTCTGTAGTGCCATAAGTTTGTCTGCTACATCACCTACGTGCTTGATGAGTTGTCCAGCAACTTCGTATGCTCTAGGGTGATCAGAAGACATAGCCAAATCAAGAGCACCGTTGACAGCTTCTTGTCCCTTATCCACCAATAGGTAAAGGTTTGATCGGGCATATTCATAGTCATCTTGTACCTCATCTTTTCCATCCACCTTCTTCGGAGGTTTAGAAACCTCTGGTTGGGGCGTTACATCTGATACTGATTCTACAATATCAAATGCTTTATCTAATTCATCACTCATAATAAGAAGTAGTCTCCGAGAATCCAAAGTCATCACCACTAGTTAGTAATGCATCATCGGCAGCATCTATTAGATCAATAGGTGTACCTGCAGTTGCAGCTGCAGCAGTGGTTCCATTCTGTGCTCTCCTAACAGAGAGTTTGTTCGGAGAAGTTTTACTCTTGACATACATCACTTCATTACCAACCTCAATATAAGATTGGGTAGGAATGTTGCTGTAGTCTGCAACTTCGATAGATAGGTTTCTTGCGGTTATAGCACCTGCAAGTTCTGTAGTACCATCTTTGTTTTTGTCGGTAAGTGCCTTTGGTGCAACCTGATAAGCAACTTGTCTTGTAGTTGCAACGTTGGGCATGTCTGTATACATATCGACCTTTGCTTTCTTGATAGGACCAGCAGTTCCAACAGGACCAAAGATGTATGTTTTACAGGTAAAGGTCATGGTGACAAGAGTAATTTTCCTGTCATCAAATGTTCCTTCGTAGTCATCACTATAGGATATACTATTCAATATAATAGGTATATCTCTATAGTCTGCCATAGCATCAACTAACTTAATTGTCATCTGATACGATGGTTGGAAGACAGGCACTATCTGTTCTAGAATTTCTAATGTCTCGTCATTTGTTTTTGAAATTACATTTAATTCAAAATCAATATTATATGGAACGGGAGTGTATTGTTTCTTAACTGCGTTATTAGTATCTGTCTTTAACTGTAATGTTATAGGACTTAATTTGCGAGATCCATCATAAGAGATACCCGTCATCTCAAATGACAAACGTGGAACTGTGATCGCAACCTTCTGGTTTAGATCTGCCTGTTGTTCTAGTCTTGCTAAAAATTTCTGTCGAGGACCATATGCTAGAGGAACTTTCATCCTACTATAAATTGATCCGTCTTTGTTTTCTTTTCTACATTCAATATTATTGAAGAGAGTACCAAATCCTATGACGCACTTTCTAATAATTTTGTTGTATGTGTATGCACCTAACATTATAAGTTACCTGCTATTCCGAATGGGTTTGATTCACTGAAGTCTAAAATGTCATCAGCAAGTGTCTCAAAAGTGACAGCTTCAGAGTATTTAGGATCTGCAGTTGCCATCTCATTATAACTATCTAGCACAATTGTAGCTCCAGACTCTGATCCAACAAGTGATTCTCCTATAGAGAATGATCCAGTTGGGGACTTCAGTTTAACCCAACCTTCTTGTGCATCCCACTCTACCATGTTAGCAGTAGTGCCAGTAACACTACCAGTAACTGTTTCGGGAACGGTAAATGCTCCAGTAATTCCAACTGGTGCAGAACTAAATGTTACTGTTGCATTTGTATATCCAGAACCTCCATTAGTAACATCAATTAACTTGACACTCTTGTATCCAGAACCACCGTTTACAATATTGATTGCAGTCAATGTTCCATTGGTAAATGTTGGAGTTAGTGTTGCAAGTATACCAGGACTATCAGGTGAACTTACCACTAGAGATACTCTGTCCTCATCATAGTTTGCACCACCATCTACAATTTGTACAGATCTAATCTCACCCTCTTTGACAGTTGTTCTGATAACAGCAGATGCTGTTGGAGATCCACCACTCAAGGTTACATTGGCAAGATATGCAGTAGCAGCTGCTCCCGTTCCATCTCCACCAATAGTAATTGTGGGTGCTTCATTATATTTACTACCATTATTAGTGATATAAAGTTGATCTACTGATCCGTTGGTAACGTTTGCAGTAGCAGTAGCAGTAGTACCATTCAAAGGTAAGTAGTAATGCTTAACAGTGTAACCGTAATCCACTAGTTCCTCATCACCATCAAATATATCTCCTTGCTCGTCACTGTATTCAAATAGTTCTGCTTTCAGTTTGTATACGTAACCTTTACCTAACTGATAGAATGGTTCTTCATGTTCTACAAACTTTATCTCAAAGTAATTACTTGTTAATGGAAAATATATTAGATCACCTTCTTGAGGTCTTTCGGGTGCTTTATAATCTTTATCTAATAGTAGGAACTGTGAGATAAGATCAGTAAATCTTTGTGCAGATATGATCATTGTTATCTCATCTTGTTGTGCTACACCAAACTTTGTAAGTAAATCACCAGCACCTTGAAATCCTTCTGGGTTCTCTAAGTATGCTTCTATAATATATCCATCATTAAACTCACCAATTACTTCTTCATTAAACACACCATCAGTTTGCATAATCTCTCTAGGGCAATAGAGTATATCCATCCCAAACATTTTGAGATGCTCCTCTACTAGATTCTGCAATAGAAACTGTTCGTTCCTAGTACCATGTGTAAAGTAAGTGTTTCTAGCCATTAGCCAATCATATCCATGGGCATGGTTTCATAAACCGTGAGCATTTCGTCCTCTAGTTTTTGTACCATTTCTTTACCTTCGTTGTATATAAACTCACCGTTCATTGTAATTCCACCAGGTAACTGTGCTCCTTGAAACTTAATTAAGTTCGCACCCCATTGCCTTTTAACCAATGCAGTTACATATCTCTTTATCCAGATGTCATTATATACTGCTGTATCTGCAGTCGGATCAACAGCACGATAACATTCTAGAACTAAGAAATCATCTGTATTAACATCAGTCTTCCAGTCTAGATCTAAGTATAGTTTATTACCTCTTAGTTGAAATCTAGTTTGCTTCTGTCCTTCTAGTAAAAAGTATATATCTTCCAATCTACGATTGACCATTTCATAGGTCAAAATTTCTGTATTAGTTAAATCCCAAAGATCGTTAAGTCTCCACTGATAACGAACATCAAATAAGTTAGTTACGTTCTTAGATACAAACGGGAATACCTTAATGACACTAGTGATATGCTCAGGCATTTTCACATAGTTGTTTTGCTCTAGGTAATCAACAGCAAGAGCATTAGAAGTACCAGATGCAATAGTAGTGGTAGTATCAGTGACCATGTTATTACGCATGGCTTCACTCCACTTAATCTTTACGTGGGTTCTGATGTATCCATCACTATTTCTTTCATTATAAAATTGAATAGCATCATCTATTAGATCATCTATCTGATCATCTTCGATGTTTATTTCAAGGACAGGAGCACCGTTTTGACGTAGTGCATAATCTATAAGTCCTTGCCTTGTTGAAGCTTTAGCCATGTTAGGTAGGATTAACGTTGAATCTAATTCTTACATAATATGTAGTGTTAGCAGTAAGGTTAACAGCACTTGGCAGTATATATTGTGTCAAGTTTGTTGAGTTACCAAGAGATTGGTGAACAATAGTTGCAAATGTATTTGTAGGTGAGAACTGCCAATCACTAGATGAATGCTGATATCCAGTCTTCATTGCAATAGGATCAACAACAATCGTTGGGTTAAATGCAGGTGTTATTGTTTGAATGTCTGGTTGATCAACAAGTGGAGTAGAGAAACTTACTGCTGAAGTAAATGCACTCTCTAATCCTGCATTATCTCTAAACTTAACTTGTACAAAATATGTTTTATCAAACTCTAGAGTACCACTTGGTACAGTAAAACTTGTTAAATTACCAGTATCACCATTTGTAAATGTGTTCTCTGTATCATAGACAGTCACGTTATCTACAACTCTTTTTATTCTCCAGAAAGTAGAGAAGTGAGTTGATCCTGCATACTCTTGAACAAATGCTGATGTAGTAATAACTGGTTGTCTTGAAAGAGTTTTACTAGTAGTAGTATCAATAAATGGAGCTACAGATGTAGGTGCGGATACAAATTCTGATTCATTAACAGTTAATGTAGCAGCATTTGATGTAACTGTGGTTGCAGCTGCATTAGTTAGTACACAACGAAATTGTTCTGATGGACTTGTTGGATAAGTTGTTGCAGGTGTTACGTACGTTGCTGAATTTGCACCAGCGATAGAATTAAAATTAAGACCATTATCAGTTGACTTTTCCCATTGATATGATATTACATCACTGGTTATTGTTGCTGCAATATTAAATGTTGCACTACTACCCTCAATAACAGCTTGTGTCTGAGGTTGAGTTTGGATACTAATAACACGTAAAACAGATAATACTGCAAAGTTGGAAGTTAGCGATCCTGCTGCTCCAACCAAAGAGACAATACAACGATAACGATCAGCACCATCATTTGCATATACCAATGTTGGTGTGGTATATGATGCAGAAGTTGCACCTGCAACAGTCACATAGTTTGCACCACCATCATCAGATCTCTCCCACTGATATGTTGGAGATCCACTACTTGTAGATGCGGTTACTGCAAAGTTAGCAGTTGCACCCTCATTAGCAGTTGTATTTGATGGGTTTGCTGTAATAGAAAATGTTCTTTGAACCGTAAGAGTTGCAGCATTAGTTATAGCTGGACTAGATGCACCAATTGCATTGATAACACAACGATACTGATCGTTATTATCAACAGCATATGTACAAGTACCTGTGGTGTATGAAGCAGAGGTTGCTCCTCCAATAGTAATGAAGGTAATACCATCATCAGATTTTTCCCACTGATATGTTACTGAAGGTTCGTGTGATGATTGACCTTCGGCACCTCCACCTCCACCACTACTAGGAGTGTCAAATGATTCTACATCAAATGAAGATGATGCAGCATTACCACCCACAGGGGACATAGTAACACCACCTAAACATGTAAATGTTGCTGTAGCAGTTTCATTAACTGTTTGACCAGTTGGTTGAGTTGATACAACAACTGTTACAGTTTCAATTTGCAATGTAGCAGCATTAGATGGAATAGATGTAGCACCCGCACATGAAAGAACGCAACGATACTGGTATTCATCGTATGCTGTAGTTAATGTAGGAGTTGTATAAGTTGCTGTTGTTCCACCAGTTCCGTCAGATACATTAGACCATGTAGATCCATTTGTAATAGACTGTTGCCACTGGTATGTAATATCTCCTGCATCATTATCTGATGTAGTAGCAGCAACACCGAAAGATGATGTTCCTCCAACTGCACCAGTTATATTAGTTGGTTGTGACGTAATGTTTATTGTTCTTTGAACAAACAGTCTAGCAGCAGATGAGATAACCTCACTTGCACCTGTTGCATTTAGTTTGCATCTGTAGTAATCACCGTAACTATCATCATATGTTGTAGAACCAGTAGTATAAGTTGTAGTAGTAGCACCACTTATATCAGAGTAGTTTACTCCATCACCGTTCTCAGACTTCTGCCATTGATAACTTATAGTAGCAGTGTCTAGTGTAGAACCGACTGCTGTAAATGATCCTGCAGCTGGAGCAATAGGATTAGCATTTGTTGGTTGATTACTAATAGTAATGACTCTGAATACTGTTAGTGTTGCTGCATTTGTATAACCAGGTGCTATAGCAGTATTTGTATCTAACTTACAACGATACTGATAAGTGTTTTTAGCATAGTCATCATCTACAACCAATGTATTTGTAGTTGCTCCACTATATCCACCACCATTAGAAACATTAGACCAACCTGCACCACCATTAGTTGATACTTCCCATTGGAATACAATAGTAGATCCATCAGAACTAATACCTGCTACAGGTCCGAAGGAAACTGTTCCACCAGATCCTGCTTCTATACTACCGCTTGTTGGTTGTGATGTAATAGTTACTAGAACACCAGTTCCAGTTGTTGTAAATGAATATGCCCTTGCATTCTGGGTTATATTTTCAGTAACAGTAAAGTTAAATGTTGTATCAATGTAATCAGATGTAACTGTTCCAGATAACTCACCTGTTGCAGTATTAAATGTCAATCCAGACGCACCTATAGCATCTCCACTAAGAGTATATTGTTCAAACGTTGGTTCATTGGCAAATGTTACTCCATCCAATCCTAATTGAAGGCTAACACTAGCACCATTTGCATATGGACTACCACTTAATACACCAGTGCTTGATGTCCATGTTACAGTAGTATCAACATATGGAAAAAATGCACCACGTTTTGTGGTTATCGAAGAACCAGTTGCATCATATTTAAAATCAACACCACTATCAACTGGATAGTATATTATATTACTATATGTACCGCTACCAGCAGCTTCTTGTGTGTCTGTCTGAGATCTTAATTGAGTAGATGTAGAAACAACACCGTCAATACTTTCATGTGTTTTTGATTCTGGATCTACCAATGCTAAGTAGTTACCACTACCACCTCCAGTAGTACCAGCAGTAGCATTAGATGTATTTTGTACAGTAATGGTATTATCAACAGCACTCTCTGCTTGAATAGTTAACCATCCACTTTGTGATAATGCAGCAACGTCAATACCACCAACCGTCAAACTACCTGTTGACCCAGAAGTTCTTAACTGACATTTCTTACCAACATTATTGAGAAAATGTGATGCATCAGCTGGATCAAATTTTACAATAAGGAAAGAAGATCCATTAACAGTTTCAAATGGATTATCAATTAATCTTCTATCATCAATACTATTAGTAGGATAATATGATACAGCACCTTTGCTTATATCTCCACTAACACCACCTGTTCTAATAAAGGTTTTAGCAAGACCAGGTAGGTTATTTGTACTTGAAGTATATCCATTTTTACCAGCCCATGCTGCAACAATACCCGTCACAATAGGACCTGAGAAGGATGTACCTGCAATAGTCTGATAGTTTGTTGTATTATTATATGGAGTATTTGCAGTCCAATCATATGCTGGTGTCAGAATTCTAGCACCAGGTGCCACTGTAGTTACGCCATTACCATAGTTAGAGAAATCTGCCCATCTATCATTATACTCAGATGCACCAACAGATATCTTATTTTGATTGGTGTCTACATTGTTGATACCACCTGTAGGGTTATCTGAGTAACCAGCAGTTCTAGTACCTGCAATACATTTACCAGTTATAGGTCCTGCGAATACGTCACTACTATTCTTGAAACCATTACCAGCTGACCTGACTATAACCATATTGTTTGTACTAGCAATAGTACCTTCAATATCATCTAAAATCTCTTCGTCAGTTCCACTATCACTACCAGAATCATTTAACTCTACATAGGGATATGTCTGTGAGGGAATGGTAGGACCAAAGGATGAGTTAATTATAGCTGGGCGAGTATTACCTTTGTAATTGGCATTACCACTTGTATTATGATCTATAACTGCCTGATAAGCACCTAGTATATCACTATAACTGCCTGATAAAGAACTATTAAAGCACTTAAGTGCATATATCTTGGCGTTCTTACTTATCCCAGCTGTTCTCCCAGCCGCGAGAATAGCACAATATGTACCGTGTCCATTGTCATCTTCGTTAGTACTATATGGACTTGTATATCCAGTAACCTCGTATACCCTATAGTTCTGTTGCTCTGAAGTACCATTTAAGTCAGATACGAAGTCTGGGTCGTACAACTCAGGGTGAAGAGCAGCGTTGTTACCTGTTGGTCTACTTGCTCCACGAACACCTGAATCAAGAATATAGATATCAACCCCATCACCTGATTGATTGTAACTAAAAGTATTGTTTAAATATTGCCTATCTTGTTTTGAAATTCTATCTAAGTGCCAATAGTCATGTACGTTAATTGTTCCAAATCTATCTGGAGTTACATTGTATCGTCCCATTCCAGAGTGTTGGGTACAATAGTAATACAGAATAGATGGTGTAGTAGATCCAATAACTATCTCAGTTTTTGCACCTGATTGACCTGGTGTTCCACTCGCAGTTACACCTGTGGTCATTTCTGCTCCACCAGTAGTCCACGTACCATCTGGAGTTAGAGAAAATCTTAATGGNTGGTTTGTGTTTGATGAATCTGATTGATCAAATGTATAGGTTGAACCTTGTAAGAAACCAGGTTGGTTATTAAATCTTGAATATGTACCACCAGAACTTGATGAGAATGTATAGAAATTATTACCACCGATATTTTGAACCTTTACATATATTGTACCTGTACCACTTCCTGTTAAGTTTCTAGTGTTTGAAGATACATTTGTTTCACCACTAGTATTTGCTTCTGCAGATCCACTAGTAGAAACTTGCAAAGCACTAGTATCCACTGGATCACATGAAAACTTTGCTTCATCCCATGTGACTTTCTTAACAACCGATAAAGCTCTTAACTTTTCGATCATCCCATCTGTATACTTTTCTGGGCAATCAAAAGTTATTATTGAAAAACTTCTATAGGATGCGACATATGTTAAGTAACCATATACGTTTAAGATACCCGCAGTAGCAGAATCCAAACTATATCCCTTAGCTACACTGACGACTACACGCTTCATTCTAATTTGGCACTATTATCCTTCAGATCTATTTAGCCCAAATCCTATACGCAAAAAAATACCCGAAAAATTTTTTCGGGTTATTTGGAATCAAAAGGTCAATTTTGAATTTATGTTCCGTCGCCAGCCTTTGCTAGTAACTTCTGAACCTCACCTTCTGACATCTGTTGCTTACCCATTCTCTCTACAGGTTTGCAGAACTTTATGTCATGCTTGTCATCAAACACGAACTTGGTTCTTAGGTGCGTTCTATCTCTTTCTACTATCAAATGATATGTGTGTCCATACAAAGTAGAATTAAAACCTAATGATACGATGGGTCTACCATCATATAACTCTCCTACTTTATATGGGCAAGTCTCTGCAGTTCCATCAAATTTTGTAGGAAACTGTCTAGAGTTTACGTGTTCTTGTTGCCTTAGTTCACTTGAGTTTTTCAGGGGCATCTTCTTCTGGTTTCTTAAGTGTCATATTAAGTGCTTCAATTGCACCTTCTAACCTTAACACTTGCTCTTTACGAGTGCCAAGTTGCTTCTCCAGTTCGACAATTGTTGCTTTTTGTTCTTTCAGTTGGTCAGTAAATTCTTTGACCATTTGAGTAGCGTCCATGTTTTAGAATAATAACGTATATTATATAGTTAGGATAAAATTGGCATTTTTGAACACCTAGGTTGTTCTTGGCATCTTCGACAATGATCTAAATCAATAGGAGATCCATGTTTATAAATGATACCATCAATAGCTTCATACTCTCCATCCCAATGTATATCCCCCTCTTTACCACTAGACCATGCCCTAACTTCTTCCTCTGTATATTTTCCACGATGCTTACCAACACGTTCCCACCA
>FUFK010050992.1_pt1 | contig 10430 bp, 19 predicted proteins | sample 1021851 | NCBI WGS metagenome assembly FUFK01 (sample SAMEA51879418, study PRJEB19060) | metagenome
AACTAGCGACTGCCTTGTCCATCTCCTCCAACAGATCCGGGTGTTCACCGATAGCCGCCGGGTTTTTTGTGTAATTAGTGTAGACAAACAGAGCATCTTTCTTCTGAGCCTCGTACTTGTGTTTAAGTGCTTCATAAGCAAGACGTTTCATAGTATTATCCTCGTACAACATTATACACCTNTNTACCTNNTATTNGCAAGAATTATTTTCTTGACTTTTCTATNGCTTCNAATGTTTCACGTANGGTAGGNGGNTTTTCGTGTTTAGGGTCGTACTTACACTGTATTTCTCGTGGATAGTATTCATTTATGTTTATCCAAACATTGTCCACTGTATTGTTAGGACCGTGGTATATACACAGTTTTTCCCCGTCTATCTTGCTACATCCCTTCAGTCTGCACGTTACATACTCAGGCCACGTTTCTGCGTTGGCAGCTACCCCCTTGAGAAACAAAACAAAACCAAAAAGAAGACCTATACCAAACGTAACCATGACTATCCACGCTACGACCTCTACAAACTTACGACGGCGTTGTCGTTGTTTATACAAAGTTTCTTGGCGTTGCTTACGAATCGACCCTTCCATACGAACGAGTTCGTCCCACTTAGATTTGCCAAGTGTTAGGCCAATCCACTGTTGTAATTCTCTGCGCTGTGATTCTGCCTTTTGTTTAGCAGCGAATGTTTCCATCGCTTCTTGTTCTACAGACTTGCCAGCAAACAGCTTTTTAAATATAGGAGGGTTCTTCGCTTCTTTCTCAAGCATGTCCAAGTCGGACATAGCACCCATCCAGCGAGACAGGTCAGACGCCATCGACTCAATGTCACGGCCTACTTGAAATCCCTTCTTTATCGCTCCAAATGCGGCGGATGCGGTAGCCATCGCGCTAATCGGGTCCATCAATATACCTTTACGTTACCTTCCGTTATAAATTTTGGCACACAGTATGCCGTCAGGAGATTGCCTTGCTTGTGTAGGGTCTGTGCGTACCAGACACATTCGTTGAGGTCTTTGAAGTGCATGTCGTTGCTGACTAGCTTTTTGTCATCTCCTATTCCCACAAAGACAAACAGGAGAAAGACGTGGGTCATCGTTTTGTTTTTTTCTTTTGTTGTTCTATAAATTTTCGATATACAGCGGCAGCGGCATTCTTTCCTGCTGCCTTTGCTCGTTGCTCCATAGCTATGGCAGCTTGTGTCTTGTGAGCGTGGGATCGTCCAGACGCACGTATCTTGCTTACAGATCTACGTGCTTCAGCGGCACTAACAAACTTTAAACCGTGTATAGTCCCTTTGGGATTTTCATCGGTGTACAGATCACTGTGCTTTTTAGATTTTGCGGGTTGCCCCTTCTTGCGGGGTATGCGTCGAGTTGTCATTTAAACTCCAACAGGAGCATCGGATTTTTTACGAAGTGAGCGTCTTGCATCTTTTGCTGTGTACAAAGGATTATCTTGAAATTTAGTAATTCTACCCACAGCACTATCTGCTCTATTTTGCATTTTTTGTTTTTGTATTATGTCATTCATTACATCTACGCCATCATCTGCAACTTCAGCACTAGGTGCTGCTTTTCTTGGAGGAAGCGTTTTACCTCTGCGATTGTATTCTTTTTTTTCCAGTTGTATAGGCATTTACAACTCCCCTGTTTTCATAGCTTCTGCCAACTTAGTGGCCCGTGATTTTACCTGACGTGCCCAACGCGAGTCGAGCATCTCGACTGATGCGGTGTCGAAGTCCCCTGCCTCTACTGCTGCCCACATCTTTTTGAACTTGCACAGACGTGGCACACCCATGTTAAACGCCATGTCCATCAGAATAAGTTGTCGTGCAGCATCCAGTTTGTATACACACGGNTGCGCTTTACACAGTTCCTTCTCCACGATCTTTATGTCGTTTGTAGCTAGGTACTTGGCGTCTGCCTCGTTTATGCCGTTTGTGTACACGATAGCCATGTTGGGTATGTCCATGTACTCCAGTTCTTCTGGTGTGATGCCACGATCTTGGAGGTTACGACCTATGCCGATAGTGTCTATGCCCAAGCTGTCTTCGTACACAGTGAGAACCATGCCCTCATGTTCAATCAGTTTGTACAGGAATGTATTTCTATCGTACTTCATTTCTTTATCGTATGCGTGTGCATTCATCGGGCTTTTCTCCCACGGGTGACTCCCCGTGTTTTCCATCTTAAACATAGACATCTATACTTCTTTTGCTCCTACTACAGTGCATTTGTAAGTTACTGATTTCCAATCGCCGTCTATAGGCAGTTCTTCGTGGAGGGTTTGCATCTCAATACACATAGGCTTCTCTTCGAACCACTGTATTGTTTGTGTAGCACAAGTTTCTAGGGAACAAACTGTCAACATAAGTGACCAAATTACTTCCATAGCTTAGTGCTTCTCATGTCCTAGCCACACCGCAAATGCACCTGTCATGGCCCCCGTGACTACACTCACTAGACCTGCTTGTGCGTTTGTCGGATCTGGCAGGAGCATGAACCACTCCACTACCCGCCAAGCGGATATTGACATCATAATCATCATCAAGCGGGGTAGTATCTTCCACTTGAGGAATCTTTCCATCGTTACTTCTGCCATGTTTACTTCTTTCCAAAGAACTTCGTCGCACTTCTAACTCCAAAGCTTGCAGCAACAATAACGCCCAAGCTGTACTGGTACCATTGAGGCATTTGCTCCAGTTGCTGAAATCCATGTGATACGACATCTTCCATCCCCGGAATGAATGCTAGTATGAGGGGCACGGAAAACAAAATTACTAGCCATTCGTCTTTCCACGAGTTTTGACTGCCCTTGACTGCAGCTAAATCCCAGTCAATCTCACCCGTCGCCTTTTTTTCCATAATAGTCGCTTCAGCCTTTGCCGTTGCGACTTTCGCCAAAGTCTTAGCTTTCTTTGTCTCAACCGTTCCTTCAAGCCACGTACCTGCTAGTTGTGTGATTGGTCCGATAAGTAGGTTTAGCATTTCCACCTCTTTCGTGCTTGACGCAGACGGCTATTCGGATTTTTTGCAGCTTTGGGAAACTTCTTCATCTGTCCTGCAGATCTAGCACAAAAAGATTTACGTCGCTTCGCTGCTTTACTTCCGGGCTTCACCTTACCAGTCACAGCAGTCTGTAGTTTACTGCCGGGGTTTTTGCGTCGGTATGCAGCTACCCCAGCCTTTGTCATGCCAGCCCCCGCTTTCGTAGGCCGAAAGTTCTTTTTGTTACGGGCTGGCATATTGTCAGGCTTTCTTTTTGCCACCAGACTTCCTCCTTCTGCCAGACGCAGTCACGGACCACTTAACCTTGCCGGGTCCGGTCTTCTTCGCTGCTTCTTTTTTGCTGATACGCCCTGCAACTTTGGCTGGTCTACAAGCAGGATACGGACGCTTCTTTTTTTCAGCACCAGAACGTCCGCACTTCTTGCCAGTCTTTACATCCCGCCAATCTTCCTTAAACCATTTTGTCAGGCCGCCCTTTGGTTTAGCCATCAGGCGTACGTCCCACCGCGTTTCTTGTATGTACGAACAAGCCAAGCATTTGCATATGCTGATGGGTAGACATCAAACTTACGCTTGGCTTCCGCTTTTACACGAGCGTACAACGCTTTGTTTTTAGGTGTTGCGCTGCCTGATTTTTTCTTTTTAGATTTAATAGGTTTGAATGGTTTTTTCTTTGCCATCTCACTTTTTCCTTGCAGTCTGTGCAGCACGACGGAAGTTGGCTTTGCTAGGCGCACCCCTACTTCCGGGTGTACGCATCTTCTCTCCGCTACCTGCTTTGATACGACGCTTTTTGGCTGCTATGTTGGCGTATAGTCCACGACGTGCCATTAGCGTTTAGCCTTTCCGCCGCGCTTCATACCTTTAGACTTCATGGCTTTTCCACCATTTTTCATCATTCGTCTAGGACCACCACGCATACCGCCTTTTGCCATTTTTTTAGCACCGCCACGCTTGCCGCCTTTAGCCATGCCTTTAGACTTCATAGTCTTACCGCCACGCTTCATGCCTTTAGCTTTCTTTTTAGCTTTACCACCATTAGCCATTTGTTCTCGTGGAGGTCTTTTTGGTGTTTTCTTTTTTGAAGCAGCTTCAGCCTTTACATAATCAGGTGAAACCATTCCACGAGTCATATTAAAGATACGTGAAATCATTTGTTCTGCTGTCATCTTACTTGCCATCTTGTGTCTCCGCATAGAGGTTGTTGAATACCCGCGCTGTATCTTCTACGTAGTTCGGGTCTTGTTTAGAATGATGGACCCACTGACTAGGAGCAAAGTCCGGTGGGCCGTCGCCCGTTACAAACCAAGCAGGGTTGGTTACCCTTACTCTGTTGTTAGGAAGTGCAACTATGTTGCCCGTCCATTCGCCAGCATCCATTAGTTCTAAGACGTGGCTTTGTTTGTGTTGTGCAGGATCATCTGCGACTTCGCTGTCTGTGTAGTCTACAGTGAAGTAATACTTGGCNGGNAAGAAGTCNCCNTCTATCTTAGCNAACCACGGNCAGGGTGTAGCCCTGTTTAGTACGAACACCGAATGATGGTGTGACTGGCAATCCCACGGTTGGGCTAAGTGTGTGGGCATAGGTGTGGGCCACTCATCGAAGGGTGTGTCACCTACCAGTGCAGTCAGGGGCATTCGTGCCCACATAGCACCACCGTGTACGTTGTCTTCTTCGTCTTCACATCCTGTGAACAACACTTGAAAAGACATGGTACGCATAGGTAGAGTAGTGACTGCGATAACCATAGCGTGTAGAAACTCACCGTGATATCTGTCGTGATTTGTTGTATACTCTCTGCGAACCCACGCTTTAAAATACGGAATATTACTTGTGATGTAGTTCATGCTATCTACCCCAATGCTTTGCCAAGTAGTTTTGAACGAGGGTAGATTTTAAGGCCATGTCTTCTTTGTTGTCTTTTATAAATGCAGCATTTACTTCGTATAGATTTTTAAGGATGTAACTTTGTTCGTACGATACGTTACTCGACATCCATCCTATGATTGCTTTTCGTGTTCCCTTTGTTATAGGNTTTACACCGTGTGCGTANATTATAGGNAATACAAGTAACTGTCCCTTGCCTACAGTGTAGCTTATCTCGCCAATCTCATTCTCTAGTACAAACTCTCCACCTTCGTAGTCGTCTGTAAGTCCTAGTGAAAATCCGTAGTCGAAGTATACGTTGTTACCTTTAGGCGCAGCACGAAAAGTATCTATGTGCTTGTGATAGTATCCGCCTTCTTTGTACTCGTTATAAAAATTAACCGATACTTTGTTTGGACAGATAACAGACTCTAGGTATGGATTGTTGTATAATCGTGTAGAAACAAGTTGCCGTATTTCTGGTAACATGTCAGGACATTCTTTATTGTCCTTTAGTTTTTCTCCATCCGATCTAGGCTGTGTCTTTGCCCCGTCTTCGTTTTTACCCCAGTTGTCGAGGCAGTAGTCTACTTCTTTTTCGTGTAGAAGTTGTAGTAGCATGGTGTATCTCCCGGCTGGTTTAGCCGAACCTACTACGTAACTACAGAGTTGTCAAGGAGGCAAGTTGCCCTGCCCCCTTGAGTATTGTTATGTTCCGGTAGAAACCGTAGCAGATTCTACAGGGTTCTTGGAAATATCCGCAAGAACTACGTGAATACGGAAACGTGCAGCAGATTCACCAGTAGAGCCACCATCTAGGATGAGAGCGTCAATAGTGTCTGCAGAAGTTAGGATACGGGCGTTAGAGCCAGACGCACCTACTGCAGCCTCTAGGAACGGAGTGAAGCCAGCAGCGAGAGCAGAACCGTCAACAAAACAGTCTACATCACCACCAGTGAAACCTACGTCTAGAGTGATCTGCCCNTTACCACGAGCTTCCAAAACTTCCAAAGCACCTGCAACAATCATGGTATCTGCAGGAACGTCGATCAGTTGAACGACATCACCGCCTGTACCGCCATCTGCAGTATCATGCACTTGTGAAGTTACCACGTAGGGACGTGCGACGTTTGCTGGATGTCCAGTAGTTCCGCCGTTAGGGGTACGATCAATAGTAGCCATTTACCTAGCCCTCCCTTACGCGAAGTCGATGACGCCGCGAACGACAGCTTCTGGGCGCAATACTTTGCGACCAAAAACGTGCAGACCACGAATAACGTCAGAGAACGACTCAGTTGAACGAACCACTTCGGTCTTAGCGATATGCGAAGCAGTGGAGGTGGACGACATATGACCAGCAAGAATTACATTCTCAGAGGCGTCAGTTGCCACACCAGACAGAGTTACCTGATCGGTACCTGCTGTTGAGTTAAGCGCAGTAGACTTGTAACAGCGGAAACCAGCGAGGGTACCCGGCAGAGCAAGACCATTACGCAGTGGAGAAGTATCATCACCAGTTACCTGCACTTCAGCAATTTTATTGCCAGCTTGGAACATCTTCTCGTAGAAGATTGGTGGTGCTACAAACCAACGATTCTCTTCTGGCACAGACTGGTCATCCAGAGTACGTGCCATCAGCAGCATCAGGTTGATGCCAGCATCGTCAGTTTCTACGTTGACAGGAGCGGATGCAGTACCCAGCGCACTGTTCGTAGTGGTAAGACCACCTGACAGTGACGCATCATCTGCACCAGCGATACCTGCGCCATCAGAGATAGCTTGCAGGACGTTTGCATCGTACTTACGCTTCAACGCAAATGCACCTGATGAGGTAGCAAGAGCTTCGAAGTTTACGTGCGAATGCCGCTCTTCGATATCGTCGATCTTAAACGCGAAAGCGTTTGCATTATCGACAACCATCGTGATTTGATCGTCAGCCAAGTCTTGTGCGTTTACGACGGAACCCCGTGTATACGAACTGACTGTGACCACTGGTTCTTTAATTATGCGAACCGTATCGCCAAAGTTTTCAATCTCACCCGCGTAGTCGGTGTTAGTAATATCTTCTACAACCGAAGCACGACGGAAGAACTTGAGGACTTTTTGGCTAAAAATCTCCGGTGCAAAATTACCGGAGGGCAGGTTACCATAACCTGCAGCAGTACCAAATGCCATTGGTTCTTTCCTCTTCTTCTATGAGGTTAGTTGTTAGGGTCGATCCGTCCCTCTTGACGTGCGGAGTCTAACTCGCTTTCTAGCTTTTCAAACTCCCACGGTTTGAGACTACGGATTTCGGAAGCCTTCCAAATGCGCTTGTCTCCGCCTTGTTCAGATGTGATCTCCCTAGCTTTGGGAGCACGTACTGAAGTTGCAGCGTCGGCTTTTGCCTTGCTAGTCTTCCTTTTTGAGATACCTGCATCTGCTTTGTACAGATCTAGGACTCGTGAGGCCCAACGAGCGTCGGTATTGTTATTGTAGATACCGTCCGAAATAGATTCGGGCTGCTCTTGTAGCCAGTTTAAGAACTTCTCATCTGTCTTGATTTCATCGAAGTCAGGATGATTGTTCGTAAGTTCGCGGTAAGCCGCCTGTACCACAGTCTCCTTTTCACGTTCCTTGATAACTTCTAGTTCCTTTTGAAGTTCGCTGGTGCGTTCGTTGGCTTGCATCGCTGCTACCGTTTCGACCACCCCATACACATCAGGGTACTGTGTCTTGAATTCCTCCAACTCTTCAACCGTCTTCGGCATAGGAACATTTGCTTGTTGCGTTGCCGCTGCCAGTTGCCGTTTCTCCTCCTCAAACTCTGTTAGCTTTTTATCGTAGTGCCGCTTCAGATCGTCGTATCGCTTCTTATAGTCGTGATCCGGTTTCTCTTCTTTCGTTTCTACGAAGCTGTTTGATTCGGGTTGTTCGGTATCTTCGCTTGCTTCTACCTCTGGGGTATCGTCTTCTTCGTCCTTATAGACTTCTTCACGATAGTTGCCTTTGTAGAGAGTCTCGCTATTGATAGTTCCGAAAGAGTCGTTTGGTTTGTTGGCTCTTATGCCACGTACTTTTTTTGCCATTTTGTTTACCTCACTTGCGGGGCCACTTGGCTGTGGGTAGCCGCTCCGGTTGTGTCGGGGCCGTTGTTACAACGGGTAGCCGACGAATTCTTTTAATTAAATAGTGCCTTTAGCTCTGATTTATTGAACATATCTTTAAAAGATTGTAATATGCCTTTTTCTGTAGGTTTTTCTTTAGGCAAATAGCCAAATCTTTTTTCTAAAACTTGTTGGGCCAAATTAGATGATTTTACGTACTCATTTTCATAGACTTCAAGTTTGTCTTTAACCGCACCTAAAAACTCAACATTGTACCTTGTTGATGGAAGGTTTAATTTTTCTCTTATTTTTACGTCGCCAATTCTAACTGTGGGTTCTTCTCTAAACTTTCTAGTTACATTCTCAAGCCCCAAAATATCAGGATTTTCTTCGGCAGAACTTCTTAAATACGCCATGCCAGCATGGGCAAGTTCGTGAATTAAAGCCCTCATGTCTGAATCAACAAAACTACGTTCTTTACGATATATGCCCCGTAAATTCTCTGAACTTCGAATGGGGTCTTTTCTTAAATTCTCATACTCAAAGTCCGGACCTGCTGCGTAGTATATAAGTCCTTTATTTTCTACGTCTGGCTCACGTAAATTAAACTTTTTACTAAGCCGTTCAAATTCTTTTCTCATCATTAAATCAGAAAATGCCATGTCTTCATCTGGTGCACTAAGAAAACTTTTAGCTACTTCTGGACGAAGATGAAAACCTCCTGCTGTAGCTCTTCCCTCTTGTATAGATGGCCCCGGCATAAGGTCATAATCACCCTGAAGATACGCATAGTATCCTAATCTGGCTAACGGGTTTTCTTTAAAATACGGCTCTAAATCATTTGCAAACTCTTGATCAGCCAGTTGTGTCATCTGTTCTTTTTTTATATTACGAGGGCTACGTTCAGGCGGAGTAACAAACCCACCACCTTTCAAAGCCTGTCTTCGCTCAACTTCAGGCTTACCCATATCATTCACAGCTTCTAGGAAGTTGTAGCCACCAAACTTGGGCACATCCTTCGGCTCAACAACGTACTCGCCTTTAGACAAGGCCACTTCCATCATCTTGCCACCTTTAGCTGCCTTGCGCTTTTGATTGCCCTTCGGTAAAACCCCAGCCTTTTGTAGCTTCTCAGTCATCGGTGCGTTGATTACGAATGACCCCTCCCTAACTCGCAGGTTTTCTGTGTCGGCTACGGTGGTGCCTTTTGCGTATTCTTGCGGTGGCCCCTCTACAAAGCCCGTACGCTGGATTGGATCTTTTTGGGTGTTACCCCCTTCTGCGAAGCCTACAGTGCCTCCAGAGGCTCTGAAACGCTCCCCCGGACCTGACCCAGTGCCAGCTTGACCACTTCCACCCCTATCGCTGCCGCCTCTGTCGCCGCCTCCCCTGTCACCGTAAAGGTTTTGATCTATGGGATCAGGCTTGGGTGCGGGTGCGGGCGCAGGTGCGGGCTGTGTTGGTGCCTTATCTTGTTGTGCTGCAGCTTTCATAGCATCCGCTTGTGCAGCCAGTAACGCAGGATCAACGTACTGACCAGCAGAGGTTGTGACAGGCTTTCCTCCACTTGTTACGGGTCTACCAGCGTCGTCTTGAACGATGTTTATGTTTCCGCCAGACAACAGAGAAGAACTTCCGTCCGGTGATTCTCCTGATGCTTCGTATTGCGCTTTTCTTTCCTCAAAACTAAATTGGGGTGGGGGTGGCTCATCTGTGGGAGCACCAGCAGCAAGTATACTCTGTCCAAGTTGATATCGTTGTTGACTTGTTAAACCCTCTGGAAGAACACCAGAAAGAACTGTAGATCCCTCCATAGGTCCGGGACCGACTCCTACTACTCTACCATTTAGCATGGCTAGTCCGTAGCCTTCCTCTCCTGCTTGTATCTTTTCATAGATACGTTCTAGGTTCCTTCTACTAGCCGCGCCACCTAACTGTGCGAATATGCCTGAAAATCCAAGAAAAGGACTCATTCCTCGTGGTATACCGTAACTAATTTTACCTGTAATTTTATCTATAGTTGGCTTGCTACCGAATTTCTTGTCAAAAAATCCTTGTTCGGGTAGGGTTGCTCCTTGTTGTCTATATATTCTGGATACATCCAACGGTCCAGAATATCCTCTAGTATCACCATCAGATTCACGGCGAGTTGATGTAGCCGTGCTTAAATCACTGTCAGGATCCCTATCTACAATTCTAGTTCCAAACTTTTCAAACCCTATGTCTGCTCGTTCCTCTTCGCTGAATGGATCTGGCGTACGTATAGCCGGGGCACTAGGTGCTAACGCTTCTTCTGCGATAAGCGAACCAATATAGTTTTGTATAACGGAGTTAATCGCCATTCCTTGCATCTATAGCGGCATTAAAGTCCGCCTTCAGCCCCTTGATCTGTTCCAGTGAAGTTATCTTCCCCTGCAGTCGGAACACTTCCAGTTCCGATTGTGCCGCCACCAACGCCCGAAGCGTCAT
>FUFK010046865.1_pt1 | contig 10429 bp, 7 predicted proteins | sample 1021851 | NCBI WGS metagenome assembly FUFK01 (sample SAMEA51879418, study PRJEB19060) | metagenome
TTCTCACCTGTAATATATTCGAAGCAGGTTCAACTAGCATTCAGAAAAAGTTCTGTAGTAGAAAGCATTACTAATTCTGATTACTTTGGTGAAATTGCAGCGATGGGTGATACTGTTAAGATTATCAAAGAACCAGAAATCACAGTCAAGGAATATGCTCGTGGTACAATGATTCAACCACAAGACCTTGATGACGAAGACTTCAGCTTAGTCGTTGACCAAGCAAACTATTTTGCTTTTAAAATTGACGACATAGAGGAAGCACATAGTCACGTAAACTTCTCTCAACTAGCAAGTGACAGAGCAGGTTACAGACTTAAAGACCAGTATGACCAAGAAGTTCTTGGTTATCTATCAGGTTTCAAGCAATCATCAATTAATGCCGTTGCTGGAACTGCTAATGATGTCGTTAANGGCACAAAGGCAGTATCAACAGCAGGTTCTGATGAACTATTAACAAGCATGAAACTAAAAAAGGGAAGTTTTGGTAACATTACTACAAGTAGTGCTGATGACCATTCTATCCCACTTGCACCACGTATGCCGGGTGCTACTGCACAAGCAACTGCTACTGCTACACCATTGCAAGTTATTGCAAGAATGGGCAGACTGNTAGATACACAATTTGTAGATACAGATGGTAGATGGCTTGTNNTACATCCAACTTTTATCGAANTNNTAAAAGATGAAGACTCAAGACTTCTTAATGCAGACTTCGGTGAATCAGGTGGATTAAGANCAGGACTNTCNNTNGGNAAGNTACATGGNTTTGATGTTTACTCATCAAACAATTTACCTGCCGTTGGAACAGGTCCGGGAACTTCAGGTTCAGCTAACCAAAACTCTAACTATGGAGTTATCGTTGCAGGACACAGTTCTTCAGTAGCTACTGCTGAACAAATCAACAAAACAGAGTCTTACAGAGACCCTGATTCTTTTGCTGACATTGTTCGTGGTATGCATTTGTATGGCAGAAAGATACTTCGACCTGAAGCTATCGTAACTGCTAAATACAACGTAGCGTAAGGGAGGATAGACTATGGCAACATATGATTTAACATCATCCGATACCACAGGGGTATCCTCAAATTCTATCGCAGCGTTACCTTCAATGAAAAACTCTAATGTTATGAGAAATATCGAAGCGTACTTAGATATTGATAAACTCGTAGCTGCAGGTGGTTCTTTTGCAGACGGAGACATCTTTCAGGTGTTAGAAATTCCTGCAAATCACTTAATCCTAAATGCAGGTGCAGAGGTTATGGCAGCTTTTACTTCAAGCTGTGCTCTTGACATGGATTTCGCAGAAGGTGACGACATTATTGATGGTGCTGACATTACATCTACAGGCTTCTGTGCCGCAGGTACTAATGGTCAGACTAACACAGTTGTNGGAAGTGCAGCTTCAACTTACACACAATTTATCACAGCGACTGATACNATTGATTGTANGATTNCAGGTGCAGCNCCNGCNACAGGTAGACTAAGAGTATACGCAACAGTTATTGACCTTTCAGGTCATGGCTTAGACGATGCTCCTGCNGATGTCGATAGAGACCAATTAGCTTAATTANCTANNTATAGGGTGGCAGGGAAACTTGCCATCCTTTTAACACGAGTTTATTATGGCAGAAACATTCCTTACACATACNAATAGAGTNATAGCACGNTTAAATGANGTAGCAGTTAACATCTTCTGATTTTGCTTCTTCACGAGGTATACAAACTCAATGTAAGAATGCTGTCAATGAAGCTGTAAGATATATCAATCAAAAAGAGTTTCAATACCCTTTTAATCATACCACAAAAACACAAACACTTACAGCAGGAACAGTTAAATATAGTATTCCAACAGATGCTAAAACTGTAGATTACAATACATTTAGANTAGTAAAAGATAGTGATTTAGGTGTAAGTGGTGGAAGATTATCAATACTTAATTACAATGATTATGTAAATTCTTATATAACACAAGAAGATGAGATTAGTACAACCACATTAAGTCAATCTCATACTGATTCAGTTACTACAATCACAGTGGCTAGTACAACAGGTTTTGATAGCACTGGAACTTTATTTATAGGTAATGAACAAGTTACATATACAGGCACAACAAGCACAACATTTACAGGTGCTACAAGAGGTGCTAATTCAACAACAGCATCAGCACATGATAGTGGTGTTCAAGTAGCACAGTTTGATAGAGGTGCTATACCATCTTATGTGACTAGAACACCTGATAATAATTACATTCTTTATCCTTACCCCAACAAATCTTTTTCTATAAAATATGATTACTTTACGTTTCCTAGTGATATGTCAGCACATGGAGACACAACATCTATACCTGACAGATTTGCACCTATAATAGCAGATGGTGCTACAGCTTTCGTATATCAGTACAGAGGTGAAACTCAACAGTACCAATTAAATATGCAAAGATTTGAACAGGGTATTAAAAATATGCAAACATTGCTAGTTAATAGATTTGAATACGTTAGGTCTACATATATACCAAGAACAGGATATTCTAATACAGCAGACATACCATTAAGGTTGACATAATATGCCCGACCAATCACAAACATCCCCTTTTACTTTTGCGTGTCAAGGTGGATTAGTTTTAAATCAACCGACATTTAACATGCAACCGGGTCAAGCATTAGAGTTACAAAACTTTGAACCTGATATTGATGGTGGTTATAGAAGAATAAGTGGTTTTAGAAAGTATATAAATCATATTGTACCTCAAACATCTGCTTCAACAGAAAAAGTATTAATGGTTGCAGAGTTTGCAAACAAAGTTATTGCAGCTAGAGGTCAAAAAATATTTAGTTCTGCATCAACTGAACTTTCTATAGCCATAGCTTCAGGAACAGGTATGACAGGTTCAGGAACTATAACTGTAGACAGTACAACAGGATTTAGTTCTAGTGGAACATTACAAATTAATTCAGAAATATTTACATACACAGGTGTTACATCAACAACCTTTACGGGTGTAACGAGAGCAACAAGTTCTACAAGTGCCGCAGCTCATGCAGTAAATGATGTAGTATCAGAAAGTTGGACAGAAAGAGATGCAAGTCGTTCTGATGCAGGTAAATATAATTTTGAAAGATTTAACTTTGATGGTAATGATAAATTAGTTGTTGTAGATGGGGATAATGCACCTACAGTATTTAATACGTCTATAGCAGCGACTGATGTATCATCAGCAGGTAGTGGTGAAGTTAGCACAGCAGTAACAGGTGCTAAGTTTGTAGCAGCTTTTAGAGAGCATATGTTTTATGCAGGTATGTCTAGTACACCACAAGAGTTAGTTTTTAGTGTACCTTTTGATGAAGATAACTTTGCAACAGGTAGTGGTGCAGGTTCAATAAAAGTTGATGATACAATAGTTGGATTAAAAGTTTTTCGTAGTGATTTATTTATATTTTGTGAAAATAGAATATTTAAATTATCAGGTAGTACACTAAGTGATTTCACAATAACCCCTGTAACAAGAAATATAGGTTGTGTAAATGGAGACACTATACAGGAATTTGCAGGTGACTTAATATTTTTAGGACCTGATGGATTACGTACAGTTGCAGGTACAGCAAGAATTGGTGACGTTGAAATTGGAACAATTAGTCGTGCTGTACAAACTGAAATAGATGATAATATAATAGATTCAGATTTATTTGAGTCTATTGTTATACCTGATAAAACACAATATAGATTATTTTTTAGTAATAGTTCAGATGCTGAAACAGCAACAAAAGGTTTAATATGTGTTTTAAAAGGTCAACAGTTTGAGTTTGCAAAATTAAAAGGCATTAAACCATCAGCTACAGATACATTTGTAGAAACAGGAGATGTAAAAGCAATACATGGTGGTTTTGATGGTTATGTTTACAGACAAGAAAAAGGCAATGATTTTGATGGAGAAGCTATAGATGGCAAATATAGAAGTCCTGATTTAACATTTGGAGACCCCGGAGTTCGTAAACACATGCAAAGAGTTATTTTAAATTATGCACCTGAAGCATCAATTAGTGCAGATTTATTTTTAAGATATGATTATGAAGATGCACAAGCACCAAGACCTGCTGCTTATCCTTTTGATTCTTCAAAAGTGTCTGCTGTTTATGGAACATCAACATATGGAACAGCGACTTATGGTGGTTCAACACAGCCACTAGTAAGACAGTCAGTGGAAGGTTCAGGGTTTGCAGTAGCACTTAGGGTTAATGATAGTGGAACTACTGCACCATACTCATTAAAAGGGTTTGGATTAGAATATCAAGTGGGAGCAAGAAGATAAATGGGAGCAACGTATACAAGACAGTCTACATATACTGATGGCGATGTTATACAAGCATCCGATACTAATAATGAATTTAATCAGTTATTAGCTGCGTTTGCATCAAGCACAGGACATACTCACGATGGCACTACTGCTGAAGGTGGTCCTATAACTAAATTATTAGGCACATCTATAACAATAGGAGATGGTACAGCAGGTACAGATATAGCTGTAACTTTTGATGGTGAAACATCGGATGGTGTTCTTACTTGGATGGAAGATGAAGACCACTTTAAATTTTCAGATGACATAGTAATAGATAGCACTAAAAAATTATATTTAAATGATGAAGGTGGAGAGCATATAAGTGGTGATGCTACAGATTTAACAATAGCATCAGGAAATGACATTAATTTAACAGCAACAACAGATATTAATATACCTGCTAATGTTGGTTTAACTTTTGGTGATGATGCAGAAAAAATAGAAGGTGACGGAACTGACTTAACTATTTCAGGTAATAATATAAATCTTACAGCAGTTGCAGATGTAAACATTCCATCAGGTGTAGGACTAACATTTGCTACAGCAGAAAAAATAGAATCAGATGGTACTGATTTAAGTATAACTGTTGGGTCAGGTGGTGATATTAATATACCTGCCGATATAGGATTGACATTTGGTGATGATGGAGAGAAGATAGAAGGTGATGGTACAGACCTTACTATAACAGGNAATAATATTAATTTAACTGCTACAGCAGATATTGTAGTTCCTGCAGATGTNGGTATTACATTTGGTAGTGGTGAAAAAATTGAAGGTGATAGCACAGATTTAACTATTACATCAGGTGCTAAAATAAACTTAACAGCAACTTCTGATGTACACATACCAAACAATGTTGGTGTTGTATTTGGTGGTGACAGTGAAAAGATTGAAGGAGATGGCACAGATATGACTATCTCTGCAAACAATCTTACAGTAGATGCAGTAGCAGATATTACTTTAGATGCAGGTGGTGCAGATGTAGTTCTTAAAGATGATGGCACACAATACGCATCTTTTACAAATTCTAGTGGTGATTTAGTAATTAAATCAGGTTCTACTACTATGCTTACAGGTAGTGGTGCTGACGTTACAATCGCAGGTGATTTGACTATATCAGGTGATGACTTAACTATGGGTACAAACACTAGTGGTCATATCATGGTTGCAGATGGCACTAACTTTAATCCTGTAGCAGTATCAGGTGATGTAACTATAGCGTCAAATGGTGCTGTAACAATAGCAAATGATGCAGTTGAAACTGCAATGCTTAATGATAATATTATTACAGGACAGACTGCTGAAACTTCTATTGCTAGTAATGATGTTCTTTTAATTTATGATACAAGTGCTAGTGCAATTAGAAAAATTACTCGTGCTAACTTTACTGCAGGACTAGCTTCTTCAGATGCTATTAACACAATCGTGCAAGATACTACTCCACAGTTAGGTGGTAATCTTGATACTAACTCACATAATATACTTATTGACGATGCACACTTTATTGCAGATGAAAATGGTAATGAACAAATTATATTCCAAACAACATCTTCTGCTGTCAATCAGATTGATGTAACAAANGCTGCAACAGGTAATTCACCTGAAATATCTGCAACAGGTGACGATACAAATGTTAGTTTAAAGATAACACCAAAAGGTTCAGGACAAGTTNTACTNGATGGNAATGTNGGTGTTGAATCAGGTGTTATNGATTTAAAGAACTCAGGTTCTCAATCATATATTAGATTTTACTGTGAGTCTTCTAATGCTCACTATACACAGATACAAGCTGCTGCTCACTCAGCTTATTCAGGTAATGCTACAGTTACATTACCTACATCAACAGATACATTAGTTGGTAGAGCAACAACCGATACATTAACAAATAAAACTTTAACTACACCTACACTAACAACACCAATAGCAAATGCAGGTATACAGTTAAAGAATGGTTCTACTTCAGCAGGATTTTTAGAGTTCTTTGAAGATAGTGACAACGGTACAAATAAAGTAACTTTGATAGGTCCTTCATCTACATCAGATATTACTTTAACANTACCAAGCAGTGCAGGTACAGTTGCCACAACTGCAACTGCAGCAGATGAAGCAACAGCATTAGCCATAGCACTAGGATAAGGAGAAACAAATGGCAAATACATTTAAAGTAGTAACAAAAGCAGGAGTCACATCAGCAGATGTTATATACACAGCAGGTTCAGGAGTTACAGCTATTGTATTAGGATTAATACTTGGTAACACTACAACTTCTCAAATAACATCTACAGTAACACTTACATCAGATACATCTGGTAGAGCAGGTGCTAATGATGAAGCTAACCAAGCAGTAGAGTTAATTACTGATGCACCTATTCCTGCAGGGTCATCATTAGAATTATTATCAGGTAACAAAGTTGTACTAGAAACAACAGACACTATTAGTGTNACAGGGAGTGGTGCTACAGATGTTGCACTTTCAATTATGGAGATAACNTAATGCCTTATTTTGGAAATAATCCTTCACCATTATTATTAAATACTGTTGCTCAAAACGGCAAGGAGATGACACTTGATGCTGATGCAGATACAAGTATCACAGCCGATACTGATGACCAGATAGATATTAAGATTGGTGGTTCTGATATATTTCAACTAACTGCTTCAAAGTTAGATATAAATGGTAAAGAACTTGTATTGGATGCAGATGCAGATACTTCTATTACTGCNGACACAGATGACCAAATAGACATACGAATTGGTGGAGCAGATGATTTTCAGTTTACTGCTAATACATTTACAGCACAGTCAGGTAGCACTATTGCAGCACAAGCATTAACTGCTACGACAGGAACATTTAGTGGTATATTAAAAACAGATGATACTACAGATGCTACTTCAACAACGGATGGTTCACTACAAACTGATGGTGGTCTTTCAGTTGCTAAAGATGCAGTTATTGGCGATGATTTATTAATGCTTTCTGATAGTGCAGCAATTAAGTTTGGTGCTGATAGTGAAATAACTCTTACACATGATGCCGACCAAGGTTTAACAATTAAACACGATTCTTCAGCAGATAATAAATATCCTCTTTTAACTCTTGCAGCAGGTGATAATGATATATCTGCAAATGATGTGTTAGGACAAATACGTTGGATTGCTCCTGATGAAGGAACAGGAACAGATGCTGTTACAATGGCAGGTAATATTCAAGTAGTATCTGAAGGTGATTTTGCTGCTGATAATAATGCAGTTTATATGTCTTTTGCAACAGGTTTAAGTGGTGCTGCAACAGATAAATTATTTTTAAATTCAGCAGGTAATGTTGGAATAGGTGTCGTTAGTCCTACATCACCTCAAGGAGCAAACTTTAAAGTTTTAGATATTAACAGTGGAGTTTGGGGTGGTAATGTAAATTTCTCAGGAAATAGTGGTGGTTATATTGGCAACAGACATTCTGGAAATGGTGGATTAGGTTACTACGCTGTTTCTGGACAAGGACATCATTTTGCAGTAAATGGTGCTAATGATGCAGTTGTTACCATAAATTCAGATGGCAGAATTGGTGTAGGAGATACTGGACAAACAAATATAGGAATGACAATTACTAAAACAATTAGTAGTTCAGCTTTAAAAGTTACAAATGGTACAGATAATTATCAAGGTAATAACATATGGTCTGTATTAGGTGATAATACTAATGATGCTGATTGTAATTTATTCGCAGGATATTCTGCCAATGGTCATAGATTTTTTGTAAATGGTGATGGAAGCTGTAAAAATGCAACTGGTACATATACAACTATGTCTTCAGATGAAAGATTAAAATACGATATTAAAGATGCAAATTCACAATGGGATGACATAAAACAATTAAAGTTTAGAAATTTTAAAAAACACGATACAGATGATTTAGTTCAGTTAGGTGTTATTGCTCAAGAAGCAGAAAAAATATGTCCAAAACTTGTAATAGAAAGAAATCCATTAGATACTGAAGTAGCATATAATTCAGATTTTGGAACACTTTACACTAAAGATGATGTTGAAACTCAAGATGTTTTATATACTAAAGATGACCAAGATGTAAAAGATGGAAAAGCAAACGTAGGTGATATTAAAACTGAAGCATCAAAAAATATAGGCGATGTTAAAGAGGTAAAATCAAAAGTAAAAGTGTTTAAAGACAGTATATTATTTTGGAAAACAGCGAAAGCATTACAAGAAGCAATGGAAAGAATTGAAACATTAGAAGCCAAAGTAAAGACATTGGAGGAAGCGTAGATGGGAAGAGCAAGAGATAGAGCAAGTGCAGACTTAAATGGTCAAGAGTTTATTCTTGATGCAGATGCTGACACATCTATATCGGCAGATACTGATGACCAAATTGATATTAAAATAGCAGGTGCTGATGACTTTCAATTTACTGCAAACACCTTTACTGCACAATCAGGAAGTACAATAGCTGCACAGGCTTTNACTGCTACTACGATAACTGCAAGTGATGCAGTTACAATACAAACAGCAGATAATGACACACAATTAACACTTATATCAACAGATGCTGATGCAAATGTTGCACCTACTTTAGATTTAACAAGAGATTCTTCTAGTCCTGCTGATGATGATTTTATAGGTAGAATTAGATTTAGGGGGGAAAATGATGCAAGTGAAGTAATTAACTATGCTGCAATTAATGCTGTAATAAAAGATGTAACTGACGGCACAGAAGATGGTAGATTAGATATAAGAACTTTTGTAGCAGGAACTGAAAGGTCAAGAATTTTAATTAACGAGACTGAAACTGTATTTAATGAAGATAGTGTAGATGTAGATTTTAGAATTGAAAGTAATGCAAAATCTCATGCACTATTTGTTGATGCTGATAATGATTCTGTTTTAGTTGCTGGTTCTGATGTCAGTGTTGCTGTTACAAATGAAGCAGACGATTTTATAATTGGAAGTACAAGTAAATCTATTGGTGGAATGACAATAGCAAATTCATCAACTGGATATGGTTCAATTAATTTTAGTGATGCTACAAGTGGTAATGGTAGAATAGCTGCATATATTGCGTATGACCATAATAATGACGAATGGGTTTTTGGTGGACAAGGTCAAGGTAATACTCTTTTTAAAATACACGATAATGGTAGATGGGAGCAATTTGGTTGTAATACAACAAGTCAAGCATTGCATATTAAAAATGATGGTAACAATACCAATAGAAAGGGTATGATTGTACAATGTGGCACTGATGATAATTCAGGCACTAACACAGCTATATCATTTGATGATGGTGATGGCAGCGGACAAGGTAGCATTACATTTAGTGGTGGAACAGTAACTTATGGTGCTTTTACTGCTCATCACGAAATATCTTTACCAAATGCAGACAAAACAAATGGTTACGATTATGGAACTTTAGTTGATATAGACCAAATATATTATGCTAAAAATAGAAATGGAACTGAACAATCAAGAGGTATTCGTTATCTTGTAAAAAAATCTAGTAGTGCATATTCAAAAAAAATATTAGGAGCATATTGTGGTGATATGTCTGAACAAGCAGATAAAGACATATACTATACAGAAGATGATAAAATTAAAAATAAAATTCCATCAGATAAAAAAGTTGGCGATTTGTTAAGAGAAGCAGGAACATATAAAGGCAATCTTCATCAAGCTGCAGTATTAGGTGATGGTCACATAATTTGTAATGGAGAAAAAGGTAACATTTCTGTTGGCGATGGAATAACTACAAGTTCAACAGCAGGTGTTGGAATGAAAGCAGATAAACTTTGTATGATTGTTGGAATTGCACAAGAGGATATTACATTTTCAAGTGCAAGTGAAACTAAATTAGTTTCAGTGCAATATGGTATAAGGCAGTTTACACCTTGGACAGATTAGGAGAATAAATGGCATATATAGGTAGAACAACAGATGGCTTTGGTGTAAGACAAAGATTTGTTTTTACTCCAAATGCAGGTACTACATCAATAAGTGGTAATGATGTTAATGGTGCTACACTAACCTTTTCAGATAGCGTGTACATGGATGTGTTTCTCAATGGTGTGTTGCTCAAAGCAGGAACAG
>FUFK010068543.1_pt1 | contig 10428 bp, 13 predicted proteins | sample 1021851 | NCBI WGS metagenome assembly FUFK01 (sample SAMEA51879418, study PRJEB19060) | metagenome
AATATCGTATGTGCCTTCTGGTATGCAGGTTTCGTGCATTACTTTTACTGCTTGGTATTGATCCTCTAATGTAAAGCACTCAAAGATACCATCAATCAATAAAATACCATTGGTTGCATCAGTTCCAAACTGTGTTCTTACTACTGTTAGTTTCATTTATCCTCCTTTGTGTGAGTATATGCCGTACTTACAGTTACATATTGTAACGTAAGTGCCGTTTCTTTTAAATGTTTTACAACGCATATCTAATTCATCATCAGTGTCATCAAGTATAACATCATCAAACCACATTATTTTCTAAAACCAATAGTCAATAACCATATACCTAATGTAATTACTGTGGCTAATCCTGTTACTTGCTGTGCTGATCCTGTAAGTGTCAGGGTTGCGATAACTAAACCAACTAAAGTCCAACTTAAATTAAGTGTTTCTTTTACAGCTTCTACAAGCCAGTTCCAAAGTTTATTTATCATATTGTTTTCCTAAATATAAACGCAGCCATACTTGCTATTCTAGTCAAGATTACAGGAACTACGACCTCCTGTGCTTTTTCTTTTTGATCTTGTGTCATATCATCTCCTATGTTTTCTATGTTTATTTCTTCAAAGTCTATATCTACAAAGGTTTCTATTGGATTCTCTAAAAATGTTTCAAACTGTACCTCTGTAACTACATCAGCAAGTGTATAGTTTTCTACATCTGCATTCTCTACAGCTCTTTCAACGTATTCCTCTACAGCTTCTGCAACAACTTCATCCTCTTTTACAGCCTCTGCAATAATCTCTACGTCTTCTGTTTGTACCTGCAACACCTCTGCAACTACCTCAACCTGCTCCTCTGTAAGCTCTTCTATCTCTTCTATAGCCTCTTCTACAACAGCCTGAACTATCTCTTGTACTTCTTCTTTAGCTTGTTCTAGGTTCTGTACACCTATGTCATTGACTTCTTCTAATACTTCTACAACTTCTTCGGTTGCGAGTTCTTGCACATATACTTCAATGGCTTTTTCAACTTCTTCATCTGTTAAGTCTTCTTCTATCTCTATCTCTATGACTTCTTCTAATTCTCCAACCTCTTCCTCAACCATCTCTTCAGTAAGTATCTCCTCAACTTCTTCGGCAGTATCCTCCACCTGTAGAACTTTAGGTTCTTCATTGTCATCTCTTCGTATATCTTCTTCGTGTAACTCATCTTCTTCTACCTCTTCAAACTCTGTATCCCAATCATCAAGGTCTATTTCTATGTCTTTTATATCCTCTATAATTATAATCTCTACTTCTTCAAACTCTTCTAAAAACTCTTCTACCTCTATTACAGTATCTATAAACTCCTCAATCTCCTCTTCATCTTCAAATATAAATATCTCAATCTCCTCTTCAAGTTCAAGTTTCTTAGTTTCTCGTTCAAGTTCTTCTTCAGTAAACTCAATCTCCACAAAGTCAGGTACATCAACATCATCAAAAAACTCTTCTCCGAGTTCTCCCATATCTTCTTCTTTAACACTGTCAATGTCATGTTCCTCTGCTTCTCTTCTTTCTCTTTGTGCATCAGTATTCTCTAATCCCTAAGTTTCTAAAAAATTAGCATCTCTTTGATTATCTCTTTCTACTGTACCATCATCTATCTCGTGTTGTTCATACTCTGCTTCTTCNCCNNTNTCTAANATGANNACAACTTTTTCNGGTTCAGGTGGTGGTGGAGGTATGTAAGGTTCTGGTTCAGGCTCTGGTTNAGGAGGTGGAGGTAATGTTGTTGTAGTTGTTGTTGGNTGTATGTANTTAAATGATATGTCATCAAGCAAAGACCAGTCATTGATTGTAATTGTAAAACTTTCTATAAATGTTTCTAATGTGTCGTATATATTGTAAACAACATCCTCAAACATATTCTNTATATCTGTATTGTCTTGACCTTCNANNACATTTACTTGTGTTGTTTCATCAGTATGTGTGTATGTAACTGTGCCATCATTATTNAATGCACCGATCCTNAAACCTACNTCGTATATATCTATGTNTAGTTCTTCTTCATCTACTGTTGTAGTTTCAGGTAATGTAAATGTGTAGTCATTACTATCGTTGCCGTGTTGAAAGTAATGTAAGTTCATATGAAAGTCAGTCATACCACAACAAGACCAGTTACCATTACTATGATTACTGTCTATCTGTATATTATTCTCTACCTCATTACCTTGACTATCTAACTCATCTTCAGGTAACTCTATGTCTGTTGATTGTTCCCATTCAGGCACAGTCGTAGTAGTTGTAGTTGTTGTAGTGTTATCTTCTGGAACAGTTGTTGTTGTCGTTGTTTCCTCTGGTCCATCAAATGTTTCTATNTCTTCTACTTCNCCTNGGATAGTCGTAGTAGTAGTATCAGGTACAGTAGTGGTAGTNGTAGTTGTAGTNTTNTCTGTGTCATTNGCTATAGCNNNTANTGGNATNNNNACAAGTNANANNNTAACTAAAAGTATTCTAAAGTANNTGCNTATCCTCCTGAACAGCACCCTTGTCCACAACAATTCATATAATCTCCTTTACATTAAGTTGCCAACAAGTGCAGCTAATGCACCNACGGCAACAATCCATCCAAACAATTCTTGTCTGGAAATTTTACTATTTACTTTTTCGTGTAATAAATCTATTCTTTCGTTGATTTCTTTCTGTCCTTCAATAATTAACATCAACATTTCTTTCTGTGTAAAACCATTATTTACAGGTAGATTGTTCATATAATCCAATCCCAATCTTCCTCTTTATAGTGATCAGGAACTTTAGGTTGTGCGATACCATCTAACCAAACTAAAAAAGTTCTTAGAAAGAAACCGAATATGAAACCAACTAGATAATCCATAATACGATTGTATCATAGGATTTTTTATTAAGGCTTAGGGTACTTATCTTTCGTAGTTTTTATTACAGCTTTCCAGGAATCAATACCATTGTGATATATTTCATCAAGCTGGTCTGCTATTGATGGATATTCAGCAGCTCTATTTTCTTGAATTTGTAACTCTGCAATCTTTGCATTTACTTCTTCTTCAGTTGGCATAACTGCACCATCTTTAACAATTTTTACATTTGAATAAACTTCTCCATCTTCTAATTTTTTCCAATCGTACCAATTTGGTTTATCTTTGTTAAATTCTATTAAAGCATCTTGCAAATCTGCCATTATGTATCTCCTAGTTTTATAAAAGTTAAACCTGTTCTTCTTTGTGTAGAACCATAAATTGTTGCATTTGAATGACTATTAGCAGTTAAAAGTCGGCACTTTACCTGTGAAGTATCAGTTACATCTAATATAATATTTGTTCCCATATTCAAATAGTTAGTTCCACTGCTATCGTACATTGACATTCTTGCAACACTTGAATATGAAGAATCATCTAAAGTTACCTGTAAATATAAATTGTAATCTGCACTGACAATTTTTGCCTCTGCTGTAACAATAACAAGATAATATCCTGTTGCTGGAAATGTAAAAACACCAGAACTTACAGACATACCACTTCCTATATAACCAAATCCATTATTAGCTCTCCTTGCATAGGTGTTGGTAATAGCACCATCACCTGTATGACTAGCAGTCAATAACCATTCATCAGCTTGTGATAAACCACTTGTTAATCCACTAATAAAAGAACTTGCTATTGCACCATCTTTAACAGTAACACCATCAATGACTACGCCATTTGTAGAAGTCTTTTCTGATATTGTATCTACTTTTAATTCGCTAGACATTATTCAGATTCTTCTTCCCAAGCTCCTGTGTTGTCATTCCAAATATAGCGTTTACCATCATCTGGATAATCAACTGGTGCTTTCCAAACCCATTTCGTTTCATCTAAAATCCATTTACTATAAGGTTGTGGTGCATAAAATACATCATTTTCTGTATCGTATGTATATCCTATACCAGCATAGTTACCTCTAAAAGGAGTTCCTTCTCCACTATGTTCGTTACCACTTGTGTTGTAAGAAGTTCTTTTACAAGTCTGACCTCTGAAATCTGCGTACCAAGCCTCCCAGTCAGCAAAACCTTCTGGTAATCCCTCTGTTACATCTTCATCAATACCAGTAATTACTTCTGTTACTATGTTATTTTCGTTTAAAAATGCGTAATGTGCCATATCTACCTCCTATTATATCAACTAAAGCTAATTGTACCTGTACCTGCTGTGAAAATTGTTACTTTATTACTACCTTGTGTAATAGTAGATGAGGTTAATCCTGCACCAACTGTACAAGTTACTGTATTTGCATATCTTACTATCACTACTCCAGATCCACCATTTCCACCTTCCCATCCGTTTCCATCACTTCTATCTCTACCACCAGAACCAGCACCTCCAGTGTTAGCAGTTCCAGCACTTCCTTGTTGATTACCAGCATCTGCACCACCACCAAGACCACCAGTTCCATTAATTGTGCTTCCATCTGCTGATACATAAGATTTAGAAGATCCTCCACCACCACCGAAGTAAACGTTTGAGGAATCTACTTCTCCAACAGATGCAGTAGTTGCTTCTGAAGATGTTATTATAGTTGTAGTAACTCCAATACCACCATTTTTACCATTTACATCATAATCTACACCAACAGCACCAGCTCCTCCACCACCACCAGTCTTATAATTAGAATAATTATTACCACCAGCGTAACCTTGTTCAGCATCTGCAGTTCCTCCAGAACCAGATGAACCACCAGAAGTACCTTGTGTCATTCCTTCAAAAACAGTTGGAGATGAATTTCTACCAAGTCCACCACCACCACCTCTGCATCTTAAAGTTCCTAAACGACTACTACCACCACCAGTACCACCTCTTTCTTCAGATGGTGTTACAGTATAAGCACCAGCTCCTTTTACACCTCCAGCTCCTACAACGACTTTATAATTAGTTGAGGGAACTACATAATAAGCAGGATTTGCAGAATTACCACCACCAGAGTTACTTCCAGATACATTTGTTATAACACCTCCAGCACCACCACCTCCACCACCATTACCATTGTTAGAATTATTACGACCAGAAGCACCACCTCCAGCACCTGCTACTATTAAATATTCAATAGAAATGACATTAGCACCACCTGTTTCTACCCATTCTGATCCTGTATAATATTCTGCTTTTGATGTTGTAGTATTGTATATTACATCCCCAGCAGCAGAAGTTAAAGCATCTCTTTGAGTAGTTGTATAAGATTTTAAATTTAAAGAATTATCTATGGCTACATTATTGCCATCATTTGTTGCTATTTGATTTGTTTTTAATTCACTCATAATATCCTAACTAAATGTTATTGTTCCTGTTCCTGCTGTAATTTGTAATACTGAATATGATCCAGTTGTACTTGCAGTTATTGTCAAACCAGATTGTGAATATGAAGATACATCAGCAGTTAAATATCTAAGAATAACTATACCAGAGCCACCACTTCCACCAACATACGAAGCATCATCTCCAGAGTTTCCTCCTCCACCACCACCTGTATTTGCAGTTCCAGACACTCCGTTTCCACCTGTATTTACTCCACCAGCACCTCCACCACCAGAGCCACCAGCACCTGGTTGTCTAGTTCCTGTGTCAGCTCTTACTCCACCACCTCCACCACCAGCTCTAGTTACAGAACTTCCTGTAATTGATGATGCTACACCTGCACCACCATCACCACCATTATTATTTTGACCTCCTGCAGTTCCTGCAGCACCACCCACTGCACCAGCACCACCACCTCCACCACTAGGACCATAGTTTATACCTTGTCCATCATATCCACCACGACCACCACCATATCCTTGTGTAGCTATTGGTAATCCTGCTTGTCTTGTTACAGTTGTATCACCTGAATTAGTATATTGTCCACCAGAACCAGAACCTCCATCTTTTGGCATTCTTCTATATGTGTTAAAATCAAAACCACTACCACCTCCAACAGCAAGTATTGTTCCAAAATAAGATGGTGAACCCATATATGTTGTTAATTGACCTGTAGCACCTGCACCTATGGATATTGGATAGGCAATACCTTTTTCTATAAATATCTCTCTATTGTCAGCAGTAACTCCACCACCTGTATTTTCTCCAGCAACATTAGAAACATATCCACCTGCTCCACCTCCAGGACCACCATTAGCAGTAGCATAACTTGCACCACCTGCTCCACCTCCAGCAATAACTACATATTCCATATTAAAAGCATTAGGTCCACCTAAGTCTTGCCAAGCTGAACCTGTATATACCTGGACCTTACTGTCAGTGCTATTGTATATCATATCCCCAGCAGCACTCGTAAGTGCATCTCTTTGTGTTGTAGTGTAAGATTTAAGATTTAGTGAATCATCAATAGCTACATTGTTACCAGAGTATTTAGCTATTGAATTTGTTTCTAGTGTACTCATTATAAATCAGACCAACTGCTCCCATTGTAAAATTGTGCTTTACTGTCTGTGGTGTTGTATATTATATCACCAGCAGCACTTGTAAGTGCATCACGTTGTGTAGTGGTATATGATTTTAAATTTAAAGAATTTTGCATAGCAACATTGTTGCCAGATACTTTTGATATTGTGTTTACTTTTACATTAGCCATTAGATAACGACCATTGTACCATTATTCGTAATTGTTCCTGTGATTGTTATAGGACCTGCTAATACAGCACCTGTGTTTGCTGGTACTGAATATGTTGCAGCTTGTGTCTGATGATGTTGAAATATACCACCAGCAGTTGTAAGTACAACACCTGCTTGATTCCAGTCAGCCATATCTGTATTGTCTAATTCATAGTGTATTCCATTTGCTACACCATCTGATAATGTAAAGTCTGAATCTCCATCTATAAGTGCAGTTGCTGAACCAACAGAACCTGGTTGAAACTCACTAGCACTGTTGTTGTAAACTAATACTTGTCCATCTGATACACCAGAAGTAGATACATTAGATAAATCACCAGCAGCTATTGTTATGTTTGCTGTTCCATCAAATGACTGTCCTGCAATATTTCTTGCTGTTGCTAACGCAGTAGCTGTTGCAGCATTACCAGATGTGGCTTGATTACCTGCTGTATTGACACCTGGTAAATCAATATTACCTGTACCATCAAAAGATACACCACCAATGTTTCTTGCAGTTTCTAAAGCTGTTGCAGTAGCTGCATTACCAGTTGTAGATCCAGATGTTCCAGAAACATTACCTGTTACATTACCTGTAACGTTTGCAGTAATAGATGCTGGTAAACCTATAGTAACTGTATCTGTAGCACTTACTGCTACTTCTACTTCATTAGAAGTACCACTAAATGTTATTGTGTTACCATCACTGATTGTTTGAGATGTTGCACCATCTGATATTGTAAAGCTGTTCATATTACCAACACCAGTACCAGTTAAGAAAGCAGCTCTAGTTTGTTTTTTTAACGCACTACCTGTGTCATCATAAATCATAATTATGTCATTGTTATCAGCAGTTCCTTCGTTACTAAGATTAGGAATATCCACAGCAATACTATTGCCTGTTATTGTAAGACCATCACCACCTTCTAAAGTAGAACCAAATACACCGATCTTTCCACCCATACCAGAGTGTGAAGAACAGTAATAATATAAATTATCTGGTGTATCAGCATCTACAGTAAATTCAATATAAGCATTAGCACTACCTTGTGAACCACTAGCAGTCCTACCAGTTGTATAAGCTGTACCCTCACTTGTTTCAGACAATACAAATGGATGAGAAGCAGTTGTGCTATCCGATAAATCAAATCTATGTACCACGCCAGGTCTAAATGATATAGTGGCTTGTGATTCACCATCTATTACAAACTTACCACCAGCTACAGTTACTACATACACAACTATTACTGTATTGTTTTCTAAGTTTATAGTTTTGTTTGTAAGTGTATCTGTAGAGCTTTCTGTTACTACTGTAGAATCTATTGCAATACTTATCTCATTACCACTTGCTGTAGTATCTATACCTGTGCCACCTGCAATATCTAATACTTCAGAATCTAAATCAATAGATATTGGTCCACCACTATCAGCAGTTGCATCTAAATCTTGTGCAGTTGTTTGTGCATCTACATAAGTTTTGACAGCTTTTGCAGAAGGTAATGTTGTATCTGTACCAGCAGTAGATGATAAGTCTGTATCTAATACACCAGACTTTAAGTTATCTACTTCTAAATTAGAAATTGTATTGTTATCTGCATCTATTGTTTTGTTTGTAAGAGTATCTGTAGAACTGTTAGTAGGTAACTCATCTACTCTGTCGTTTAAATCTTCTATGTGTTGTTGCAAAGGCGACATACGAACACTAGAACCAGATGCGTGTGATAAACCAGAAGTTGCTGCTGATCCTGTTAAGTATCTTTTGTTTATGTTATCTAAAGTAAGAGTTTTCGTTCCTGTATTTAAAGAAGTTACTAAAACTACTTCTCTTGATGTAGAACTATCTGGGTTTATAACTAGATAACAAGGAGCAGCTAACGTATTACCAGCAGAATCAGTAACACTGTTTACTGTAAATGTTAAATCAGATGCACCAGCAGTTGCTGTAAGTGTCGTTTCAAAAGCATTTAATAAATTTGTTTCCTGTGCTGTCATTCTATCCTAATCTGGCTACTCCTAGTAATGCTACTCCTAGACCTTCTCCAGCAGTAGATACTGAAATTACTTTACTACCTCTAAATCTTACTAGACAATACGTTGTTACAGAGCCTCTTGCAGATATTTCTTCAATAGGACTGCTAACATTTTCTATTATACCTCTTAATAAAGTATCTGGTCTAAATATCTCTAATTGAACGTTTTTACCCTCTCTGTTTCTAAGTGCCTGATACACCAATTCACCCTGACCATTTATCTTTAGTCGTTTTCTGTTCGGTCTTTCTACCTGATCTGATATATTTATAGGCATATCTACAACAAGGTCGCTTACTAATTGAAAACCTCTAATAGCAAAAGATAATAAACTAGGTGATTGTGATTGATCATCTGTGGTTATATCTATCTTTCCTGCTATGTATCTACCATCTACAAGTGTCATAACTTCTTCCTCTCCACCTGTACCAGCAGATATAGATACTTGTTCTGCCCAAGTTGTAGCATTTGGATTTGTAATATCTGCTGCAATAGTAGATGTAGATAGTTTTATTGATCCAGAAGATACTGCATTTGTATTTAATTTTGCACCAACAAACTGTTTCTTTTCTGATGTAAAAAAGTCAGCTAACGCAGTTATTATGTAACCACTAGAAACAAATGTCGTAGCTTCTCTGTACAATCCACCACCACTTATTGTTGCAAATATTCTGTCAGAAAAAACTGCTATACCTTCTACTATGCCACCTTCTGCAAACTCTAAATCTCTAGCTATACCTGTAGTAGGTAAATAGTAACGCCATAAGTTTGTAACACTACCACTATCTTTTATACCTGTATAAATACTATCTCTTGTAGATATAATCTTGTAAGGTGATTGATCTATAGTCGTTGTGCCATCACCCCATTGTTTTATAAGTTGTGCATTGACAAGTACATACAAACTATTAGCGTTTGTTATCTCTGCTCTATACAATCTACCTATCTTGCCACTAGCAGTATTTTGAAATGTACCATAAAATATAAATCCTTGTGCTGCATCTATGGCGTTTGGTACTTCACCTTCTATAAATGTTTGACCTTTGAGTGTAAGTGATGATGATTCATCAGCAAAAGAATATATATATCCATCTGATGCTGCACCTAATACAACAGCACCACCATCTGCAAGGTCTGTCCACTCTGTACCAGTTGGTAAGGTTTTCATAGTAGTTGGGTTACTACCATCAGGCACTTCATACAAATCACCAGATGTATCACTAGCAACAATACGACCTTTCATAGACCATATCTTGCTAAATGTTTTATGACTGTTATGTGAGCTATATGTACTTGCACCTGTTCTCTTGTAAATTACACCATTGGCAACTATGTATAGTTGTGTACCCAATACAGCTAAACCTGTGATTGCGTTACCTGCACTTGGTGCTGTTTCTGAAGTTACTGATATAGAAGTAGCAGTAGGTGTATCTATTCTTTTGAGTACATCACTGTCTGCAAAAAATATAGAGCCACCCATTTCTTCCATATACAAGTTTGTATTTGTAGAACTAGATAATTCCTCTGTGCTTTTAAGTAAAGATACTTTATACTCTTGTCCTACTTCTTTACCACTAAATACATCAACACCCTTACTATCCCAAAATCTTGTAAATGCAAACTCACCTGCATCTCTCTTGTGTGCTTTATCTAATCCTGATCCACCAGAAAAATCTGTTCTTGAATATATCTGACCAAACTCCTGTTGGAAGTCCTCTGGTGTTTCTGATGTTTGTATTGCTTGTGCCTGTAATGGTGCAGTGTTTATGTTAAGTTGCCTACCAGGA
>FUFK010042098.1_pt1 | contig 10426 bp, 7 predicted proteins | sample 1021851 | NCBI WGS metagenome assembly FUFK01 (sample SAMEA51879418, study PRJEB19060) | metagenome
CAAACTTTAAATCTAGTCACCACCAAAGACCATCAGCAAGTTGCCGTTTGGCGAATAATAGATGATGAAGTCTTTGATAAGAATCTGGGAGACCTTCCTAAATTTTGTGTAAGTATTTAATCTAAACGTCAGTTACACAGAATCTGGGATGGTCTCTTCAAGTCCTCACTAGGGAACCACTCGTTGTTCCCTTAACAAAACTGACGACAAACTAAAAAGGACGCTGAAGCATCCTTTTTATTCATACCAAGTCAACTAAAGTGCTATTTTAATGATGCTCGCCTGGCAGGATTCTAGCAAAGGCGCGCTGCGCTAAAGTAGGCTTAGTATCTGTGGTTTGCGCAGCCGATGAGCTTGGGAAGATACGATAGCCGATAGACTGAATGCCAACGTTGATGGCTGGCGCTAGCGAATAAGTTGCAGAGGCGAACTTACCCATGCCGCTGGCGATACTATTGGGTTTTTTCACGATAGCTTTGGCTACCATCATAGCCGCCTCATTAGGCATCAGTGCTGGCATGTAGCGATATAGTTTGGTCGGTGCAATCATCGGCGTGCGTACTAGCGGCATAAAGATATTGGTAATGGTAATGTTATCGCCTTTGACCTCAGCAGCTAAGCAGCGACTAAAAGCATCTAGAGCAGATTTTGAGGCGACATAAGCGCCAAAACGTGGACTATTGGCTAGTACACCAATCGAGGATATATTGACGATTTGACCGGTTTTTTGCTCTATCATGCCGGGTAAGAAAGCCAAGATAATCTTAACTGCGCCAAAGTAGTTAATATCCATCGTGCGCTCAAAATCATGAAAGCGATTGACTGACTCGTGAACGGAGCGGCGAATGGAGCGGCCTGCATTATTGACGAGTACGTCGATACTGTCGAAGTCTTCTTGGATGAGCTGACTGGTCTTTTCGATATCGTCCATGTCGGTCAAGTCACAAGGATAGTAGCTGGCCTTGCCGCCTAATACTTCGATATTTTCTTTGACGACCTTTAGCTTCTCTTCAGTACGGGCAAGTAAGATAACGTGTGCACCGCATTCACTAAGTAAAAAAGCCGTACGCTCACCGATGCCACTTGAAGCACCGGTGATGATGATATTTTTACCTTTGACGACTTTGCTAATTTTTTTCTTTGAAGGGTTTGCCATAAAACATCCTTGTTATTTAATTATTGTATATGTGACTGGCTGTGTGTACAGCGTAACCTCGAGCAAAATATAGCCCCTACTCCTATAAAGACTACATAGCAAGACCTGCATCTTTGACTTTACTTGATTTGGAGAATATATACAATGGTCATCGAGACACTCTTAAGCGTAAAAGGTGCTTAGCGAGTATTTTGTCTAGTGACTTCATCTCAGCTTTGACGCTTCATACCGTTTGAGCAGAAAAATAAAGGCTTACTATCATTCGTGCGCTTGTAAGAACTCCTCCACTACTCGAAACTGTCCTGCTGTACTCTCCTCGCCATACATCGCTTGACGAAAGGCGTTAGAACTAGGAATACCTGTGGTGTACCAAGCGATATGTTTACGCGCGATACGGCATCCTGAATACTCACCATAAAAGTCATACAGCTCTTGCAAGTGCGCTAACACTATATCTTTGATCTCGCGGATAGTAGGCGCAGCTAATTGTTCACCGGTACGCAAGTAGTGCTCAATATCGCGAAACAGCCACGGCTGGCCTTGTGCGGCGCGGCCTATCATCACCGCATCACAGCCGGTCAGCTCATACACTTGTTGCGCTTTTTGCGCGCTATCGATATCGCCATTAGCAATCACCGGAATATTGATGCTGTCTTTGACCGCGCGGATAAGCTCATAACGGGCATTACCTGTGTACATATCCTCGCGCGTACGCCCATGAATGGCGATAGCCGCTATGCCTGCTTGCTCTGCGCGCTTGGCAACTCGCAAGATATTTTCACGGCCATTTTCAAAGCCCAAACGCGTCTTTAGCGTCACAGGCGCATCAACGGCATTTACCGCCGCATCAAGCAAACGCGCAACCAAATCCTCATCCTGCAATAGCGCCGATCCTGCAAGCTTACGGCAGACTTTTTTAGCCGGACAGCCCATATTGATGTCGATAATCTGGGCGCCGTTGTCGATCTGATAACGCGCCGCCTCAGCAAGTTTATCCGGCTCAGCGCCCGCTATCTGCGCTGATATTGGCGCAATCTCACCATCGAAATTGGCTCGGTATAAAGATTTTTTACGGGCATAGAGCGCGGTATCGGCGATGATCATTTCACTGACAGCATGCCCTGCGCCAAAAGATTTGCACAGTCTACGAAAAGGGTTGTCCGTCACGCCGGCCATGGGCGCGACCATCAGACGGTTTTCGATACTCAGACCACCGATATCAAGCGGCTGTAATAAGGGATGCTGAGCGGCAACTGGTGCTGAAGAATCAGCCATCGCAGAATTCGCAGAAGTATTTATAGACATAAAAAACGGCTTGATTTGCATAGAAAACAAGCCGTTATTCTAAGGGTTCGTACGCATATTGCAAGCCATTCACGTCAATCCTTTGCCGCTATGACTTTCAATATGACTTCCAAATAGGCGATGCGCCGCTTACTTATCAAACACACTGCCCTGCTCTAGGGTAATATCATCGTCATGCTCCTGCATACGCCAAGGCAAAATATCGGGCGAAACATTGACGAAATGCAGATATTTTTCAAACTGATCGATGATATCATTGATCACCGACTCTGGTTGATAACCATACAAGTCATAGGTTTGGCCACCGCGGCGCAGATAGACCTCGGCACGGTGATGGTGCTCTTGTGGCAGATTACCCGCCATATCTTCAGTATAATAGTCAGGAACTTCATGCTCTGATAGACGCACCTCGTACCAAAACTCGACATTGTCACCGCGTCTTAGCTCTAGTACCGCTCGATTGTTTACCTCATCATAGTTGACCTCAGGCAACCAGCCTGTCTCGGCAAATTTCTCTGCAACCTCCTGCATCGATGACATCACCGTGCCCTTGATATAGCCGAGCACCTTTTCGCGCGTTGGCTGATTGGTAATATAATCAATACGATCACGCCATGCGTCTAATTTGAGCAGATGCGGTGGTAGATGGTTGTCAGTGGCCAGACTTTGATTACGATGCCCCTCGATACGTAGCGCACGCCACATACCAAATGTCGAAATTAAGATAATCACTGCAAAAGGCAAGGCACTGACGATAGCCGCTGTCTGCAGGGCGCTTAGGCCACCTGCGATCAGCAGCACCGACGCCACAGCACCTTCTGTAACTACCCAAAATGAGCGCTGCCACCACGGCGTATCACTACGACCACCGGCGGCGAGCGAGTCGATGACCAATGACCCTGAGTCTGATGACGTCACAAAAAAAGTAATAATCAGTAGGACGGTCAATGACGAGACAATTTGAGTAAAGGGTAAGTTTTCTAGCAACTTAAATAAAGCAATGGCTTGGTTGTTTTGTACCTCGCCGATCAGCGCCTCATAACCATCGACCATAATCATATGCAGCGCGGTATCCCCAAATACCGAAAACCAAAAGAAGGTAAACAGTGTTGGCACAAGCATCACGCCCAGCACAAACTCACGAATGGTACGGCCGCGACTGATTTTGGCGATAAATAGTCCGACAAAAGGTGCCCACGCGATCGTCCATGCAAAGATAAAGAGCGTCCAGCTACCGATCCAATCACTCGACTGATAGGCTTGTAGGCTAAAGGTGCGCTCAACGATATTGCCCAAATAACTGCCTGTATTTTCCATAAAGGCATTTAGGATAAATATCGACGGCCCAACCACAAACACAAACAGCATCAAAGCCGTGGCCAGCACCATGTTTAAGATAGACAGGCGTTTGACGCCCTTATCCATCCCAGCCAGTACAGACACCAGTGCTGCGGTGGTCACCAGCGCAATGATGATGACTTGTACGGTGGTGCTCACTGGAATCATATCGGGTAATAAGTAATTCAAGCCTGCATTAATCTGAGCCACAGACAGACCCAAACTGGTGGCGATACCAAACATGGTACCCAAAATCGCAAACACATCCACCGTATGTCCGATAGGCCCATGGATTTTGTCACCGATTAAGGGATAGAGGGTTGAGCGCACCGACAGCGGTAAGCCATGCCGAAAGGAAAAATACGCCAATGACAGCCCCACGACGCCGTATATCGCCCAAATATGAAACCCCCAATGAAAATAGGCAATCTGCATCGCCTCTTTGGCCGCCGCAATCGTCTGCGGCTCTGAGAGTGGTGGACTGGCAAAATGTAAGACCGGCTCGGCGACACCATAAAAGAGCAAGGCAATACCGTAACCTGCCGAAAACAGCATAGCAAACCATTCGAGAAACTGATATTCAGCCTCTGCATGGTCAGGGCCTAACTTGATACTGCCATAAGGCGAAAACGCCAACACGATGACAAACATCAAAAATATAGCAACTGCCAGCATATAAAACCAGCCGAACGTCTCGGTGGTAAATGCCAGGACGGCACTAAACAGCTCGCCGGCCGCCTCTGGATTGATAGCGGTACCAATCACCAATAGCAGCATGATAGCCGCCGCTGGGACAAAAACTGGCAACAAAATAGTGGAGCGAGGTAATTTACTCATAAAAGTGATATCCTCAAAAAGTGACAAAACCGACCAACCGTGCTTGTTAAAATATTTTTTGCATAAAATGTCTGTCTGATAAATGTTTGATACTACATTTTTGACTTCAGACATTGTACTGCTTATAGGCACTGGTCTGATGAATGGGTTTTAAAGACAAAACTGTTTAACCAACAGTCAGCCATTATGATATTTATCACNCTCTTTTAAAAAACCCCAGACAATCTCTGTCCTTGTAACTCTACTTTAACGATTGTTACATGACTATTACCAAGCAACAAAAAAGGCAGCTTGTTAGCCGCCTTTAATATATAAAATATATCTGTTTGTCTGCAATTGCCATACTATCCTGCAATAACTGCGGCAAGCTGTTGCGCCAGATCTGCCAGCTCGCCTTGATCCGCTTGGGTGACGGCATGACGGCCTAGCTCATGAATACTCGATGGAATCAGATGGACATGATAATGAAACACTGTCTGCCCAGCTTGCGAACCATTTAGCTGCATTTGGATGATACCTTCGCGCTCAAACACTTGACGCTGCGCNNNCATNACNTTTTNNGNNGTNNTCAGTACNGCNGCNGCATANTCNGGCTNCANNTCAGCNANATCGANNGCTTTTTGTTTGGGAATGACCAGTACATGACCTTTGGCCTGTGGCATGATATCCATGAACGCTAGCGTTTTATCATCTTCATACACCTTATGATAAGGAATATCACCATTAAGCATTTTGGCGAAGATATTACTGTCATCGTAGCGGCTAGGTTGATTGTTTTGACTCATAGTCTATATCCTTAATAGTAATTTTTAGTTCTAAATATTTTGAAAACGTCGATCCAAATACAAAAGAAGTCTGCAATATAGTGAGCGAAATAGCAAGAGAGCATAAATAATGACTGACAGCTTTTTAGATAGAGTAAAGAGTTATAACCAATCTTTTGCCCTGTCACTCCACTAATTTATTAACGTTTTCTAGCTATCAATGTTATATTAAACCTCTACTCTGATAACATATAGTCGAACCACTATTAAAGTGTTACAGCGTTAGACTCGTTTAGCCTACTACTGTAGTACTTGCACTCGTCTGCCTTGTACCACTTTTAATATTGATTGGCTATAACTGTTATGGATTTAACTGCCTTGCCGACTCAATCAGCGACGAATATGACTACTGATCAAAATACTCCCTTAAACTCCTCAAACTTAGCGTCATCAGATAACATGACATCTACTGCTAAGGCTGAAGATGGTACGTCACAAAAGCAAGCAAACGTCATTGACCCTAATGCGATTATCTTGGCACAAGCGCTCACGGATACTGCTATTAGTTGGCGCATTCATAACTGCAAAATCAGCGAAAAAACCGTTAGTCAGGAGTTGCCGCTGCAATTCTTATATCACTATGATAGCCTTGATGATGCTATTAAACAGGCCCATCCTTTGACGCCAAAGCTGCTGGCACAGTTTAATACTCTGATGAGTGCTAAAGAAGCGGCAGCAGCTTTGGGCATCAGCGCCGATTTGATAGCGACGCCTTGGCATGTCAAAGTGATCGGCTCGTTAGTAGTCTTTAGTGAAGCGCTGCAATTAGCAGTGCGGCTACATTGGACCAATACAGCCAAAACGACTGAGCAAATTTACACCCAAAACAAAGCTGATGCGGTGATTGCTGCCTTTAAAGATTGGCAGTTTTTTGGCCGCGTTGATGTGCTCTACAAAAACGACAAACAAGCTTTAATCAGCATCGATGAGTATAGTATCGATAAAGATAGCAGTGTCGATGATTGGGTGCTGACGATTGCTGCGGGCAATGACTACCAACTGTTACCCGCTACCCACGCTCTAAGCATCCTCTCAAAACTTGAAGAGCACAAACCTAAGCTGCCTTGGTTTGAGGCGGCTATACTAGAACGCATTGAGTAGCGTTAGCCACTGATTATGTGCCGCGCGCTATCTGGCACTCTGCTATTGATATCAATACAAATTATCACTGTTACATTCTAACGATGGCATCAAAAAACAAACGTACCCTTTATTAGATTAGTAAGGAATAACACATGGATTATCGCTCAAAAACCTCTACTGGTGGCCGCAATATGGCAGGCGCACGAGCGTTATGGCGCGCAACGGGGATGACGGATGGCGACTTTGGTAAGCCTATCATCGCTATTGCCAATTCTTTTACGCAGTTCGTACCCGGTCACGTCCATCTAAAAGATCTTGGCCAATTGGTCGCACGTGAGATCGAGCGCGCAGGCGGCGTGGCAAAAGAGTTCAATACTATCGCGGTGGATGACGGTATTGCGATGGGTCACAGCGGTATGCTCTACTCGTTGCCGAGCCGTGATTTGATAGCGGACTCTGTGGAGTATATGGTCAACGCTCACTGCGCTGATGCGTTGGTCTGTATCTCTAACTGTGACAAAATCACGCCCGGTATGCTGATGGCAGCGATGCGTCTCAATATTCCTGTAGTCTTCGTTTCAGGCGGCCCAATGGAAGCGGGTAAAGTCGTCGCTAGTACCGTCGGCAAAAGCCATAATAATGAAGACTCGCAAGGTAGCGCTATTCGCAAATTAGATCTAGTCGACGCAATGATGGACGCCGCTGACGATACCATCAGCGATGAAGATGTACGAGAGATCGAAGTCTCTGCTTGTCCAACTTGTGGCTCGTGCTCAGGGATGTTCACCGCAAACTCCATGAACTGTCTGACCGAAGCGCTAGGTCTATCGCTGCCGGGTAATGGCTCACTGCTTGCCACACATGCGCTACGCCGTGAGCTATTTTTAGAAGCAGGTCGTACTATCGTCGATTTGGCGAAACGCCGTTATGAGCAAGATGATGATTCGGTACTACCGCGCTCTATCGCTAGCAAAGCGGCGTTTGAAAACGCTATGAGCCTCGATATCGCAATGGGCGGCTCAACCAACACTATCTTGCATCTGCTCGCTGCGGCAAATGAAGCAGAGATTGACTTTAAGATGGCTGATATCGATAGACTCAGCCGCCGTGTGCCTTGCCTATCAAAAGTCGCGCCTGCCACGCAAAAGTACCACATGGAAGATGTACACCGCGCAGGCGGGGTAATGGCACTACTAGCAGAGCTAGATAGAGCTGGCTTATTGAGCACAGAGGTGCCTACCATTCATAGCCCATCAATGCGCGCAGCTCTTGATAAATGGGATATCATGAATCCTGATAATACTGAAGCGCGGGCGCGTTATATAGCAGCTCCTGGCGGCGTGCGTACGACAGAAGCGTTTTCGCAAGATAAAGAATGGCCCAACCTCGATGTCAACCGCGAGTCAGGTTGTATCCGCAGTGCTAAGCATGCTTACTCAGAAGATGGCGGTCTTGCTGTGCTCTACGGCAATATCGCCGAGCGAGGCTGCGTGGTCAAAACCGCAGGCGTCGATGAGAGTATCTTAGTATTCACCGGTCGCGCGCGTCTGTTTGAGTCGCAAGATGCGGCTGTCGAGGCGGTATTATCCGATGAGATCGTAGCAGGTGACGTGGTTATTATTCGTTATGAAGGGCCTAAAGGCGGTCCTGGCATGCAAGAGATGCTCTATCCGACCACTTATTTGAAGTCTAAAGGCTTAGGTAAAGAGTGCGCTTTACTCACCGATGGCCGCTTCTCTGGCGGTACGTCAGGATTATCTATCGGCCACGCCAGCCCAGAAGCCGCTGAGGGCGGCGCTATTGGCTTAGTGGTCGAGGGCGATACGATTCACATTGATATCCCCAACCGTACTATCAATATGGATGTGAGCGATGCGGATTTAGCAGCGCGCCGCGAAGAGATGGAAGCACGCGGCCGCGACGCATGGAAGCCCGTTGATCGCGCCCGTCACGTCTCCCCTGCTCTACGTGCTTATGCGGCGATGACGACGAGCGCTGATACTGGCGCGGTACGTGATGTCAGTCAAGTGGAGCGCTAATCGCTTACTTATAAATACGCTATCGCCTCAAAAGTCAGCCTAAGTGCTGGCTTTTTTGTTGTCTATATAAGCTGGCTTATTATCAGTAGCCGCTGTTTGCTCTACGCGCTATTACCAAAAACCAACGTATTTTTTAAAGTGATAACGTTTTTTTGCGGAAATGTTTAGCCTTTTTCTACATGATAAGTAACGATTCAGCCCATTTAGATACTGGCGAATACTAACTTGTAGGCATACGCAACTTTTATGATCGAAAATTATAACTATATTCTGTTGATAGGCGGCGTCGCGTTTTTACTAGGGGCTATCTTTCCTATTATCTCCAAACGCGTCCCTATCTCGTTGCCTATGCTGCAAGTCGGCTTTGGGATGATCGTTGGCTATTTTTGGCTAACGTTATCTTTTTTGAACCCTTTAGACAATGGCCTCCTCATCGAAAAGGTGACTGAGATTGTGGTATTGGTGTCTTTAGTTGGCGCAGGTATCAAGATAGACACTGAGCTGGCTTGGGACTTATGGCGTCCTACGCTGCGCTTATTACTGGTCACTATGCCGATCTGTATTTTTGCTATGGCAGTACTCGGCTATTACACGTTTGGACTGACTATAGGCGCAGCGATATTATTGGGCGCAGTGCTCGCTCCAACGGACCCGGTGTTAGCGTCTAGTATTCAAGTAGGGCCACCAAATAGCGGCGGTGAGGATACCCCGCGCTTCACTTTGACTTCAGAGGCTGGTCTCAATGATGGTCTTGCTTTTCCCTTTGTTTATTTAGCGATTAATATTGCTGAGGCCTACAATGATGGTCAGCGCATTACTGGGGATCTGTTGTGGTCGTGGTTTACTTATGAGGTACTATGGAAGATATTAGCCGGCGTTGTCGTCGGTATCTTAGTAGGTAAACTCTTAGCAAAAGTTGTTTTTTCGAAGCCTTCTGATGAGACCAATATCTCGCAGGGCTACACTGTTATTGCGTTAACCTTGCTGTCTTATGGGGTAGCAGAATACGTGCATAGTTATGGTTTTATCGCGGTATTTATCGCCGCCTTTGTTTTTCGCCGCTCAGAACATGAACACTCATACCATCAAAAGCTACACGACTTTGCAGAGCAATCTGAGGGCCTGCTGATGTCAGTGATCTTGGTAGCTTTTGGTATGCTTATTGGTCAATGGCTACATTCTGACATTGAGCTGACGTGGTCGGTGTACCTTGTCAGCTTGGCCTTCTTGTTTCTCATACGTCCCATCGGCGGCGTTATAGGACTCACTGGGCTGAATATGCATCATACCGAAAAGTATGCTATCTCTGCGCTTGGTATTCGCGGTATTGGTACACTGTACTATCTATCCTATGCGCTTAATAAAGATCTATTTAGCGAAGCTGATGCCACTAAGCTTTGGATAGTTTGCATCATTGTCATCTTGATCTCTATCTTCATTCATGGGCTAAGCGCGCCGTCACTATTGAATATGACACCAGATAAATCACGCCGGTAAAGACTGTGTGCTTAATCCTGCGTATCAATCATCTTTATCACTGCTTCGGTCAGCGCAAATTGACGAATATCATTTAGCATTGTGACATCGAAGTTATGAATAAAAGCAAAAGACAACTGCCGCGACGGCTCACACCAAGCCACTGAACCGTTATAACCCATATGACCAAACCCTTGCTCAGTGCTTGGAGTCACGCTATCATCGCTACTTTGACATATACTAAAGAGCTTATGATAACCCAAGCGCCAATTCATCGAAGCAGGCATCACTGCATCCATCCCTATCACTTGCGGCTGAGACGCCGCAGGCATGAGAGAACTTGACGACTTCACGAGTGACGCTAGCAT
>FUFK010040613.1_pt1 | contig 10423 bp, 20 predicted proteins | sample 1021851 | NCBI WGS metagenome assembly FUFK01 (sample SAMEA51879418, study PRJEB19060) | metagenome
CATCATATAATATTTNTNNTNTCATATTANCCCTCACAGGCTATACATTCCACATCATCTAACTTGATTCTTGGAACTTTAATGTTTACATTCTCTACATTTCTAGCTGCGTTAGACCTAAAATAGTAGAGTGATTTAAGTTTATTCATACCATACCAATGCACATCATTTACATACTGCATGTAATCATCATGTATGTCTTGACCTTCCGTTGCTTTTGGTAAAGTAAAGAATAAGTTTACAGATTGTGCTTGACATACATATTGTTGTCGTTGATATGCATGTTCCACTACCCATATTTGATTTATTTCATTTGCTGTTTTAAATATTTCTTTTTCTTTATCATTAAGAATATCTAAATGTTGTACTGACCCATCACTACCAGCTATATCTTTCCATGTTTCCTCTAGCTTTTTACCTTTTAACCCTTTTGCTTTTAAAACTTTTTCAAGATATTTATTCTTAACTTGATAGCTTCCTGATAAAGTTTTGTGAGTATAGCAATTAGCTCTATAAGGCTCGATACTAGGAGAAGTGCCACTACATATAATCCCACTACTAGCGTTAGGAGCAATAGCAAGTAGGTTAGCATTTCTACTACCCGTACCATGAATGTCAGGAGCTTCGCCCCTTTCAATAGCCAGTTGTTTAGTAGCTTCTTTTGCTTTTGATTTAATATATGTAAAAGCTTTGTGGTTAAATCCAGTTGCGAAAAGACCTTCAAAAGGTATGTTCCTAGACTGTAGATATGCATGAAAGCCCATCGCACCCAAGCCGAGACTCCTCTCTCTATATGCCGAATAGGCAGATTTAGTATATCCTTCTTTACCTTCTTTAATATATTTACTAAACCTATTAAAATTTGCACTATATCCTCCTAATTGTGATGTATCTACTGCATTCTCAATATAATGTTCTATAATATTATCAAGCATAGTTATTAAATCTGATATAAAGTTTTCATCTTTAGACCATTTATCAAAGTGTTCTAAATTAACAGAAGACAAACAACATACTGCTGTTCTTTCTTCATTAGTTGGTAGTGTTATTTCTGAACATAAATTACTTTGTCTAATTTGTAAACCTAAATCTTTTTGTTGTTTAGGTAGTGCATTATTACAGGTATCAATATTAACCATGTAAGGTTCTCCTGTTTCTGCACGAGCATTTATTATTTGAAACCATAAATCTCTAGCATTAATAGTCTTAACTGCTTCATTAGTTTTAGGGTCAATCAATCTCCAATCTTCATCATTNTTTACAGCATCTAAAAAAGTGTTTGTAATATTAACTCCATTGTGTAAGTTTAAACACTTCCTATTTATATCTCCACCAGATTCTTTTCTAATGTTGATAAACTCTTCAATCTCTGGATGACTTACATCCATATATGCAGCATAAGAACCTCTTCTAGTTGTGCCTTGATTAAAGGCTAACATTTGAGAATCAACTACATGCATGAAAGGAATTGAACCAGTTGACCTAGAGCCATGAGTAGTAGATATACCATTACTCCTAACATCTCCCCAGTATCCACCGATACCCCCACCTGAACTTGCCAACCATATATTCTCATCGTAATGAGAAGATAAACCAGTCCTGCTATCAGGAACATAATTAAGAAAGCAAGAGATAGGTAGCCCACGAGTAGTTCCCCCGTTACTAAGTATAGGAGTGCTAAACATGAACCAACAGTCGGAACTGTAGTCATAAAGTCTTTGAGCCAATACATAATCTGTTTCTCCTTTAAATGTTGCACCAAAGACTGCAGCTCTCGCAAAAGCCTCCTGTGCATGAGTTTCATTATCCCAAAAATATCTATCTTTGAGAGTATCTATACTAAACTTATCAAAGTTTTTTTCTTTGTCATAGTTTATTATAATTCCTAAATAACTTTTAGTTCCTACTTTATCTTCTACCATTATTTTATTTCTCCATCCCAATCTTGATAATTTACATATATTGCTATTATAGCGTAATGTATTAGTTTATATAAGTCTGAATCATTATGACCTTTCTTTTTACCATATCGCATAGCATACTTCATTATATTTCCAATACAAAAACCTTCTCCATGTCCTGNATCTANTATCATATCAGTAGCTTGATATTTNNNATTNGCATAATGTTGANTNTANGTNNCATCAATATNTNNTTTNATNAGTNTTAAGAATTTTATCTTCATTAAATTTATAATTAATTCTTTTTTTCATAATATTCTTTTTTTGTTTGTTTATAAAACCATCTTAAACTGTACGCACTAATCATAAATTTATTATTAGCAAAGATGTGTGTTTGTTCAGGAAGAAACTCATGTAAATTTTTTTTGTTGATTCTAGATTTATCTTCTCCATCTGGTGTCATGGTTCTTAACCAATCTAATAATCTTTCTTCTGCTTTTCTTCTTATTAGTTTAGATTTCTTGCCATTCATAATTCTTTACCAGTTGCCAATATTTTAATATACTATTAAACATTTCTTTATGTTTCTCGTGTGATTCTTTATCCCATATATGACAAAGAACTATACTTGTATCTGCTCTATCTACAAAGATAGAAACTCTTGTAGGGTCATCTATGTTACAACCTTGAGCATACGCTGATAGTTGCATACCATGTTCATCATAAACTAATTTACTAGGTTCTTTACCCTCAAGGTTATCTTTAGTTTTAAAGTCCACAAATATCCCTGACTTAGAATACAAGTCTATCTTACCACCATAACCTTGCTTCGCACAAAAAGAATCTTCTGCTATCCAATCTTCATTAGGAAAGTTTTCATCCAACCATGATTGAATAATCTTGTAAGGTTTAGATTTACCTTTGCCAAGAAATCCTTTTTCTATTTGTGCATGTATTTTAGTTCCCTCTTTTGCAGCTTTAGAACCAATCTGTTTTGCATCAGCTTTGCACCTGTACACAAAAGAATCCATAGACTCTTCATCTCCTATGTCAAGTGTTGCTGCAGATTTTATCGCTTGAGTTATCTTCCAGTTTTCTANTGCNGGTTTTGCAACCATACCAAGAATNGTAGTAACGGAAGGAACAAGTCCTATACTTTTAGCATCCCTTANTGTAGTATTTCTTTCTTTACCATTAGCCCCTATGATAGTGTACATAGGTTCTCCCTCAAGAGAATACCAATGTCCGGACTCGGATGTAAACTTATTATACTTATCTAATTCAGTTTTGTCAAGAGGTTTAGTCATTTTTTAGGTCCTTAAATGTTTTAAATACATCAGATGTAAATAATTTTCTAATATTTACTAACCACATCTTACTTGCTTTATGGTCTCCACCACATACAGACTTTTTAAAATCTAATTTATCTATAAGTTGTTTTAGTTTTGGTACATCAAATATAAAGGTACAGAATATGTCATCATCAATACAAAGATTATGAAACCAAAAGTCTGCCTCAGTTGTAATGATGCCAGAAGGTTTACCATAAGATTCATACTCAATACAAATGTTACCTGTCTTCATCCACATACCTCTTTCAGATTTAACTTCTATCTTTTTATTATTAAGCATGTCTGCTATTTTATCTTCTCTTATCTGACCATACTCTAAATCAAGGTCAAACTTTTTTCTATCTTCTTTAGTGGGTTTCACTCCAATTACCTCCTACTTTATATTGACCAGTTAAATCACATCTCATGTTAAACTGCTCTGTTACTTTTTCTATTGACTCAACACCTAATCTACCAATGTAATCTGCTTGAGATTCTTTAACTTGTAGTTGCCACTCATCATGTATGTTCGCTACAAACTGAGCATCTACTGTNTTAAGTTTAATTAATTCATGTAAGTTTACCATAGCTTGTTTCATTACAATAGCACCACATCCTTGCAGTAGTGTATTTAAAGAAGCATGTTGACTCCTTACATATATCTTCCTACCATCTATCCCTTTTAGAAATCCACGATTAGAAGCTTGTTGTACTCTATCTTTTAACTTTTTTAGAGCCGGTAAATTACGGAAGAATCTTTCTCGTAATGCCTTACCTTTTTTAATATCTCCGTTTATTATTTTACCTATCTTAAAATCTCCAGCCCCATATACTAGAGCATAAATAAATGTCTTAGCTTGGTCTCTAGTTTTAAGACCAGCTAGTTCTTGATTAGTAGAATGTATATCTCCATTGACTACTTCTTCAATGTAATCAGCATCATTCATATAGTGTGCTAACATTCTTAACTCTAGTCCACTAGCATCTATACCTACAAGTTTATATCCCTCTGGTACAGTCCAACAAGCACGACACTCTTTACCATAAGGACTACCTAAGTTTGGAACTTGAGCCATGTTAGGATTTCTATGGGTCATTCTACCTGTAATAGTTCCATTAGGTATAACTCTACCATGAACTCTGTCATCTTTTAATTCATCAATCCAAGATGAGACCTGTGCTATTCTTTTCTGATACAATAAATAATCAGCTATTANTTTAGCCTCTTTGATATGAGTAATCTTTTTAAGTGTNCCNTCATCTACAATAGGTTGTCCAGTAGGAGTAAACTTTTCTGGTTGCCAACCAAAGTCTATAAGATACTCTCCTATTTGTTTACGACTGCCTAAATTAAAGTCAACTAACTTTCTACGCATAAAAGGTTCTCTATTACCAGAGATAAGAATATTTTCATACTCATCATCTGTAAGTCCTCTCTTACTTAACTCTCCATTCTTATTAGTGTAGGGCAATACCATTTTATCTTCTACCCATTTAGGCTTAAATGTTTTCTGTACTTCATCTTCTACATCTGCTTTGTTTTGACTAAGTTGAGCAAGTAAAGTCATAGCTTGTTGACTATCAAAATAAAATCCTGTTTTCTCCTGTTCTCTAATAATTGATGCAGTCTTTTGTTCTAAATCAAATGATTGTTTACTAAAGCCTGTACCTTCATCTAATAAATATTTATATACAGCTTCATTTAATATTACATCTTGCTCACAATAATTTAACATTTTAGGACTATAATTTTGAAACTCGGGTTGCTCCTGTTTATATACACCTAGTCTATATCCCCAAGTCTTAAGACTATGACCATTCTCTCTGACTGGATTATAAAGTCTTGACATAACTAAAGTGTCAATAATTTTACCTGAATGATTAAAGTCATACAGTCTTTTTAAAACTGGCAAATCAAAACCTATTATGTTGTGTCCTATTAATAATTCTGCACTTTTTAATAAGTCTAAACCTTCTTCTATTTTGTCTGGACCAAATCTAAATGACTCTCCATTAACTTCTTTAGCAACTAAACACCATACTTTTGTAGCATTTAGGTCATCAGTTTCTATATCAAAAATCAGCTTCATTTGTAAATGTCTCCTCATCTGTTACTTCATGTAATCTACCAGTATCAATATCATATTTTAAGCTACAAGCCATACCTGTATCTCCTGTATATCTTGATTTTAATACTCTAACTTTAGTTATATTAGCTTCATCTGGATTCTCTGCCTGTTGATTTCTTTCTAAAGCTATAACACAATCTGATAACTGTGCTATACCTTGAGAACCTTTTAAGTGTGATAAAGATACTTGTATACCCTTCTCATGTCCTCGGTCTCCTGAAGCTCTACGCAAATGAGATACTAATATCATACCTACACCAGTCTCTTCTACAAGACTACGCAATCTATTCATAAGCATATCAATACCTCTTCGTTCATCTCCTTCTGTTAATACATTTACAAGCATATGTAAATGGTCAACCACTACCCAATCACATTGACAACCTACAATAATATATCTTAACTTAGAGAATATTTCTTCTATATCTGTTGCTCCTAAGTGTGCATGGATGTAAACTCTACCCTCTTGTATTGCATTATCAAACAAAGTTTGTAGCTCTTCATCTGTGTACTTGGCTCGTTTCTCTGATAAATATATTCTATCATTAGCTTCAATAGATACAATACCATCTGCAGTTCTTAACCAGTTTTCTTCTAGTGCTATGATACCTACATTATCTTTTGTATTCTTTATAAGATGATGTTCAAGTTCTCTAGTCACACTAGACTTACCAAGTCCTGTGCCACCAGTCAAAGTTACAAGTTCTCCTTTACGCATACCATACAGCTTCTTGTTTAAACCTTCCCAAGGATAAGCTATACTTTCTTTCTCCTCTCTGTTTAACCAATCATTTTTCTTACTGGACAACTCCATGATACCAGATGGAGTATAAGTCTTAGCTTCCCACCATGCAGTAGAAAACTCTTGAAACTTTTTCTTAGCTAACATTTCGTTAGCATCTTTGTATCCGTTAGGTAAATTTATTATCTTAGCTTTGCTTGGTTTAAGTATTCTAGCTACTTGTCTTGCAGCTTCAATACCTGCCTTGTCATTGTCAAAACACAAGACAACATTATCAAAGCTCTCTACAAATTCAATACTCTCTCGTATATCTTTAACTGCAGATGAAGCTCCTCGTTTGATTGATACAACACTAGACTTGCCTTGCATTAATTCATAGACTGCCATGGCATCACACTCGCCTTCAGTTATAGTTAAATATTTACCACCTTTGTTACGATATAATTGCTCTCCAAACAATCCTGTGCCTTGGAATGTACCATTACATGTAAAGTTTTTATTGTCAACATATCTAGTTTTTGTAGCAACTATTTCACTACCATTATGAAATGGATAAATATGTTGCTTAACTTGACCATTGTTATCTCTAACAACCTTAACACCAAACTTTCTAGCAGTTTGTTCTGATATATTTCTATCAGTCAAAGCTCCGTATACTCCTGTATATGAATTAAGAAATGATGTTTCAGGTTGTTTCATTGGTACAACTGTATTACTATCTGCATTGTCATAGTCTGGAAAAAATGTATTACAACTAAAACATTTTGCAGAACCATTACTATTTAATGAAACAGCATCACTACTATCACATTTAGGACATGGTAATTTGTGTTTAATAAATTGTGTATTCATTCTATCTCCTATAAAAAATGATGAGTAGTTCATATGACATCTATGCCGATCCCATGTATGGACTACTGTGCCAAACAGGATGAATACTCTAATAGAAATCCTCTACTACACTAACCTCGTTATATTACGATACCTCGTTTAAAGAATCATCTTCTGTTGAAGTTTCTTTTTCTGTTGGTGTTTCCACTACAGCTTCTGGACAATCAGCTAATAATGTTTCAAGATTACCTTGATGTCCTTGTGTAGCAAAGTTTAGTGCTTCAACTAAAGTATTTAATGTTCCCATTTTGTTTATGCTAACATTAGCATTCATTCTGGAATCACTATTCTCTATCTTTGAAACATCATAAACTGTTTCGCCACTATCATTCTTGATGGTAATAATCATTATTAAAACTCCTCGTTATCATCAAAAAATTCTGACCCGTCTTCAGCTTTGTATTCAACAAGCTCAACGACTTGTACACCTTGTAGGTCAAGACTTTTACCTGACTTACCAGCATACTCCCATTCGTATTCACTACATTGAACTCTAACCTTAGAGCCATTACCAACAGCTAGATTAATGTCTTGCTTGTTTTGGTCAAGAAGTCTTGGTGCATTTCTAATCATACCATTAGGACCATTTACTTTTCTCTTGACAATTAAAGCTGGACCTTCATCCATCTGCTTTACTGTATGTCCACGACTAGCAAAGTCATCTGCTGTCGCTTGGTCAACAACTAAGTTGACTGTATATACAGGTTCATAAGTCGTATTAGGTGTCTTAATAGATGCCCAATACGCAGTTCCTTCTACTATCATATTTACCTCCTATGATTAAGTTTGAAGTTGTTAAAAACTGGGAGAGTTGTGAGCCGACTACTCTCAGAGTCGTGGTTAGAACCAAACCTACTAATACATGGAGATAGAGGGCTTGTTCGGTTACTCATTTGATATAGGAATATATCACAACTAACCCTCGTTGTCAAGTAAAATATTATCTAAATGTTCTAAGTCAACATTATCTAATATGGTTACTATAAAATTGTCTCCTTGATACTCTACACTATGAGCAATATTTATATTTGCTTTTTCTTTTATTACTACTAAACTTTCTGTAAAGTGTGTGTACTCTTCCCTACTCATTGTTGCTTTCATTTATTTTTCCTTTTGCTTTTAAATATTAAAAACCATTTATCGCCATTCCTTTCTGCATCTTTAAAGACTGCATTGGTAAATATAACTGGAATCAATACAGTTAAATGAACTACAATGCTTGTAACAATATCATATCCATACCAACCTAAATAATATGTAGCGATAAATCCAAAAAATGCTGACCACATTGTAAACAATACTAACATAAAGTATGCTTGTATTGAAGGCTCATTAATATTTCTTAGTGGATTATACTTTACATTCATAATTACATTCCAGCATTCTGATACCCAATAAAAAAAATTCTTAATCATCTTTAAACTCCTTGTCATAAATAATTAAACCNACAGCGTAGCAACATGCCACCATAAATAAAATAACTAACCATAGTCCATTCATCTTCCTTGCCCTCTGTATGATTTATATGAACGCTTTTTGTTTTTGTTCATATGTTTAGTTGATATTTTAATAGTCCTAGAACGCCCTCCCGTGCCTTGTGATGTAGACTTTTTAACATGGTCTATACTTTGTATTACTTTGTTTCTTACTGCCATTCTACTTTATCCTTTTTACGCTTGTCATTGTATTCAGTAACCTCTCTGCCACTATTATAACCTACAGTCATTTGAGACCATTTACCTTTTTCATATCTAACCTCAATAAACTTTACTTGTTTGTCAAGTTCTTCTTCTTTTAATTCTTCTTTTCTTTTTTCTACTTTATCAATGTACTGTGTCATTTTTAACTCCAAAAGATATTCTAATATCTGGTGGTAGTAGATTTCTTAACTTCCTCAACCCAGAAATATCTTCATCAAAATCCCAAACTTCTTGTGATTTTACATCTCTAATCATATGTAATCTACTGATTCCCTCTATCAAAACTAAATTATCAATAGCTTCCTCAACACAATCAGCATAAGTTTTTAAGACTTCTTTTTTATTATCTTTTAATACAAGCACTTCATATTCATTAATCATTTGTTATCTCCTTTAATTGTTTGTAAGTATTTATATGTGGATATTTTTTTAATCTTTTCATTATCCATTTGTCTGTCATATAAGACAGATGTAGTTGCCCTCCACCAAACATATGAGTTTGGTCAGGTAATAATCCCTCAACATTATCAACAGTAATAGTGTTTGCTTGGTCTTCAGGTAATAACTCCCTCAACCATTCAACTTGTATAGGTTTTATTTTTTTTCTTAATTGTTTTAATTGTTTTTTATTCATTGTTGTTCTAGTAATAATCCTTTACTAATTAAATGAGCTACCTCTTCCATAAGACATTGATATATAAAACCTTCTTTACTATCTTCGCCTTCAAAGTTTTTAACATATTCAGTTACTTTAGTAACTAACATATCTAAACTTGTATCTGAAATCAATCGTAAGAACTCAAAGTCTCTTACAGCTATCTCTTGTACTCTACCATATAAAGTCATATTCCTAACTCCCTTGCTCTTTGTTCTGCAATTTCAAATAATATTTCATCTCTATCATCATCAGCGTGTAAGCCTAGTCTAGTTTCATATGTAAATATTTCTTGTTCCAGTAGTCCTTGTTTATCTTCTGCTTCTACCTCTTGCATTATCTTTTCAAATTCTGTTTCATTGTGTTGATTACTCATGTCATTTCCTTAATTACATTTATAGTATCTTGATAGTCTTCATAGTATTCATCTTGTCCTACATGTTTTCTTAATATTCTAATAGCATGAACTATATCTAACTCCATGATGTCTACATATTCTTCACGACTGTCACTATAATACACCCATTTGTGGTTCATGTCAATAGGTATAGTTTTACCTAATACTTCTTGTATCTCTAATACTTGTTTAAGTTTCATATTCTTCCTCCAATTCATTTAAATATTCATCTACCACATTAGCCACCCAATCTGGCACATCTCCAATATTTTCTTCAGTATTATCTTCTCTGACAATACCTATATTCCAAGCTATTATTTTCATATTATCTCCTTATATAAAATGCTTAAAAGGACAGGCAGTCGCATAGTTTGAGAGCTACTCATTGACAAAGTTTCGAACCTTTGCACTAATCAGATATAAAGAAAATCTTTATATACCCTTTCAGACTGCTCTTACTTAGAAACTTATTTAAAATTTGTTTCTTCGTAGAATTTTCTGCCCTTGTAAACATGCTAGTTTTTTTATTAGAGACTTTGAAACTAGCAAAACAGTTGCCTCGCAATGCTGTGTTTTGTTATTTATCGACATTAAAACACCCTCGCACATGAGGAAAAATCAGTCTATCATATATAACCTATGACCACTTCCTGTCGGTAGAGCCTAAATTGGTGGGG
>FUFK010076940.1_pt1 | contig 10423 bp, 9 predicted proteins | sample 1021851 | NCBI WGS metagenome assembly FUFK01 (sample SAMEA51879418, study PRJEB19060) | metagenome
ACACCTGCTGCAACAGGTGCTTTGTCATTATCTGAGCCTAAATCACCTCCTACAGTAGCTCCAGCAGCTGCACCAAGATCTCTATTTCCTTCAATAACAACTGACTCTAGTTGCAGAATTGTTCCTAAAAGAACTGTCTCAATCTCACCAGCCTGATATTTTGAGATTGATTCAGGTTTATAATCAGCCATTGAGCAAGCAGTTCCAATAATAAGAATAAATATTAAGTTAATGCTTTTAAGAGTCTTCATTTTCGTCTTCCTTTTCTTCTAATAAGTACTTTTTAGTTAAGTCATCCGCTATCGCATAGTAAAATCTGCCCTTATATCTTCCATCGAGAAGCTTTACTTTAAGGACTTCATTAGAATAAAGTTTTTCTGTAACTTCAATTTCATATCCTTTTCTCAATCTTACGAGATCTCTAGAATCAACTACTGAAAAAACATCCCAATCATCAAATATTCTAGCCCTGTGAGTGTGATACGCGTCTGAAGCAATTTGATATAGCACCTCCCCGGAACCATTCATTGATGCACTACTTTTAACATTTAACTTCCATACTTGACCCACCTCAATTGAATCACTGTTTGTGAATGAGTTGAGGCTAAGAAATAATGGAAGCATTAGTAAAAGCTTAATTAGTTTGTATTCTTTATTCATATTCATATAGATAAGAAAATATTAATTTAGTTCCATTTATTGTAGTTTTTTCTTGGAGTTTTGTAATAAAAATCTTTATTTTTCATTGAAATTTTCTCTTTAAACCATAAAAAGGTAGTGTAGGCGCCATAAGGGCTTACATAATATTAACCAAGCATGCCTTTTAGGATGCTTATTAGTCGCTAAGGAGGACTATTATGTTAAATTTTACTGATCCATTTTTCTCAACTAGAGTTCTAGGATTTGAATCCCTTTTTGATAGACTTCAAACTCTATCAGAATCTTCTTCAAGATCATCTTATCCACCCTACAATATTAGGCGTGATGGTAATGATATTTTTGTAGAAGTTGCTGTTGCAGGTCTTTCCAAAGAAGATNTGGATATAGAGCTTGCTGATGGAATCCTTTCAATATCATATGCTGGACCAAATACTCAAGTAGTTAACGGCAGCAATGATCTTGTTTATCAGGGGATTGCTCAAAGAGCATTTCAACAACAATTTACATTATCTGATGATGTAGTTGTNAAAGGTGCTGAACTNATCAATGGACTTCTTACTCTATATTTAGAGAAAATAATTCCAGATGAGAGAAAACCTAAAAAAATTGAAATTAAATCACCTAAAAGAATATTAGGTAAAAAATAAATATGAGAAAATGGGGCGTAAAGCCCCATTTTTTAATTCAATATGAATAAAACTATCTTTTCAATCTTGCTACTCTTTTCTTTTTTTGGNTCTGCTGAGATAGTTGATACTGGTCATGCCAGAATAAGCTTAATTAAAGATCACAGTGACTTTGTTCCAGGAACTTCTATAAACATTGGCTTAAAAGTTTCNATGGATAAGGGATGGCATACGTATTGGAGGAATCCTGGAGATTCAGGAGGACCGATAGAGATTGACTGGAATTTGCCCAAAGGCTTCAGTGTAAGTGATATTAAATGGCCTCTTCCAGAAAAGATTGAGTACCCTCCTTTGATGACCTATGGGTATGAAGATTTTGTTATTTATCCAATGGTCTTATCAATTCCTGCCGATTATTCAGATGATTATTTTGAAATGAATGCCGACATTCTTATTTGTGCAGATGTATGTATTCCTGAGTCAGGAAAAATATCATCAAACTTATTAGATATCGAAAGTGATTCATTGATATATGAATGGTTAGAATCTGTACCATCAAAGTCTCTGCCAATTGCAACTTCTCTTAACGATAATAATTTAGAAATTAAATTTACTTTTGAAAAAGAAATAAAGGAAATTTATTTCTTTCCTGATGAAAATGATTCTATAGATTATTCTTCAAAACAAAATTTTTATAAAAAGGATGGTAGTTACTACCTTTCTATAAAACTTTTCAATGATGAGTTTCAAAATATTTCTGGTGTATTTGATATAGATGGAGCTGGCTATAACGTATCTAATGGTATGTTTGATGATTTGAATGAGGAAGGCCTTTCCTTAATAACTGCGTTGATATTTGCATTAATTGGCGGCTTAATTCTCAACTTAATGCCTTGNGTNTTCCCAGTAATTTCCCTAAAAGTACTNAGCTTTGTTTCAATGGGAGGNAGCTCACCAAGNAAAATTCGAAATCATGCCCTGNTTTTTACAGTTGGNGTTATTGCNTCCTTCATGTTGATAGCTTTAACAATTGTTTTATTGAAACAGGCTGGGAATTTTGTTGGGTGGGGTTTCCAGCTTCAATCACCACTTATAGTTGGATTGCTAAGCCTNGTNATGGTTTTCATTTCNTTGNTTCTAATAACTGANAANAGTTTTGGAGAATCNCTTACAAAGCTNGGCAATATTGGANGNAGTGAAAANGGTTACTNCTCTTCNTTNCTAACAGGNGTATTNGCTGTAGTTGTTGCATCACCATGCACTGCNCCTTTCATGGGAGCTGCTCTTGGNTATGCCCTAATTCAGCCNTCTGGNGAAACTGTTCCAATATTTTTATCANTGTCACTAGGATTTTCACTTCCCTACTTGCTTTTAGCANNAAATCCTAAATTAATAGATTTCTTGCCTAAGCCAGGTGATTGGATGGTAACTCTAAAAGAGTTNTTTGCGTTTCCAATGCTAGCTACTGCATTATGGTTNCTTTGGGTATTCTCTCTTCAAGTTAATCAANTCCTTGTAATTTTCTTATTGNTTGGTTGGCTTTTATTGGCNTTAAACTTTTGGATCTTTCAAAAAGACTATAAAACAATAAATAAAGTTATATTTCTTGGTATATCAATTTTTAGCATGATTTATTTCCTTCCTGAAACTGAGGAAATTGAAACTGAACAAAATCTAATCATTGGTTCTGCTACAGAATGGTATGAAGGAATTGAGGATGATCTAAGAAATAAAAATCAACCTTACTTTATAAACTTTACAGCTGCTTGGTGCATAACTTGTCAAAGTAATGAAATAACAGCTTTTTCAAAAGATGGCTTTAAAAGTCTTTTGGAAGAAAAAAATATCGAATACGTTAAGGCCGATTGGACAAATAGAAATGATGCCATTACAAGATCTTTAAAAAAATATGGAAGATCTGGTGTGCCTTTCTATATTTATTGGGAGCCTGGTTTTGAAAATCCAAAAATTTTACCTGCTATCCTAACGGATCAAATCATTAAAAATAATCTCTAAAATATATACTTAGCCCATTCACTGTCTGGAAAAGTATTCTCATCTATTTTATGTCCATTTAGNAGATGTGAAAAACTTGGCTTAAATGGTTCTCTTATTGGCTTTTGTAAACTTGAGCCCTTTGCAGAGTTGCATGATTTGCANGAAGTAACAACATTTTCCCAGTTAGTAAGTCCATTTTTAGATTTAGGGATAACATGATCAAGAGTCAATTCGTTCCTAGAGAAGATATTTTGGCAATATTGGCATGTATACATATCCCTTAAGAAAACATTTGATCTTGAAAACTTTACATAATTATGGAATTTGTGAAATCTCTTTANCATNAGAATGCTTGGNAGCTCNATAGAAATCGATGGAGATCTTACATACTGATCATCATGAGCCTTAATTAAAATAACATTCCTTGCAAGTAAGAGTTTAATGGCAGTTTTCCAATTAATNACTGAAAGCGGAAAAAAGCTAACCGGCTTTCCGTTACCATTAAGAAGAAGACAATCTCGTGACAAATTTTTTCCTATGTAATTTAAGTGTAAAAATACTATAATTGTCCCTTGANACCAATTCAATACTTTTTATAAAAGTTTGGAGGAGAATATGGAAGGACCAGAATTTATTTTGTTTGGAACAACGCATTTAGTAGGTCTTGCAGTTATTTTTGCTNCTATGATTGCCTTTCCAAAAATAACGAATAAGTATTTTTCAGANAAAAAAGAATTAATTGGTNGGATTATAGGTTATCTGGCAATCTTTCATACGTTCTTTTCACCATACAGCGATCTTTATCTTGTTGTTGAGCCTTACAGCTGGAAGGAAGTACTTCCATTCCACATGTGTGACTTTTCCTTAATCTTTATTGCAATTTATCTCCTTGGAGGAAACAAGTTCTTTTTTAATTGTGCATTCTTTTGGGGAATTGCTGGGGCCTCGATGGCACTTCTTACTCCAGATATTCCATATGGTTTCCCAAGTATGAATTTCCTTATGTTCTTCTATGGGCATGGATTAATTCTTTTTGGTGTTTTTTATGCAGTTATTGCCCTAAACCAAAGACCATATTTCAATGAAATGAATAGAGTTTTTGTATTTACATTGCTTTTGGCTATCCCAATATACTTTATTAATATTATTCTTGGTGAGCCTGCTAACTTTTGGTATCTAGCCGATAAACCNGCCGGTGGAAGCATTATGGACTTTATGCCNGATCCACCTATGCATATTGTATATACTCTTCCAATTGCACTTGCAGCATTTTATTTGGTTTATCTACCTTATTTTATAAAAGATAGGGCAAAGTAGTAGTTGTTAGAGCTTAAAAAAGAGCTTGAAAAGATTAAAGATTCCTTTTCAAGGATTTCCGAAATTGTTTACCAAACTCCTGTTCTTTCAAGCATAAGCATAAACAAAGCTTTAAAAGCTGACATAACATTCAAAGCTGAGTGCCTTCAAGAAACAGGCTCTTTTAAATTAAGAGGAGCTTCTTCCGCTATATCAGCGCTCTCTGAAGAAGAAAAATCTAGAGGCGTAGTTGCTTTCTCATCAGGTAATCATGCCCAAGGGATTGCATATGCATCAAGGGAGCTTGGAACTAGCGCAAAGATAGTTATGCCTTCTGATGCACCAAAAATAAAAATATGGAAGACACAGGAATATGGTGCAGAGGTAATTTTTTATGATAGAGATGAAGATAACAGAGAGGAGATTGGATTTAGTATTGCCANGGANGAAGGAAGAAAACTTATTAAACCCTTCGATGATTTAAATGTAATTTATGGTCAGGGAACTGCTGCTTTGGAAGTAATGGATGAAGTCGATACAAAATTTGATATGTCAGTTGTTTGTTGTAGCGGTGGAGGTTTAGCTGCGGGTACAGGAATTGTTCTAAAAAATAGCTTGAGTGATTGTCAACTTTATACTGCTGAGCCAAAAGACTGGAATGATCATGAAAAATCATTCTTGCAAAATAATATAGTCTCAATTAAAACTAAAAAACATGGCATGTGTGATGCGCTTGAAAATCCACAACCAGGTGAAATTACTTTTAGAATAAATTCTGCTNTAAATACAAAGGGTCTTTCAGCAAATGATAAATATATTATTGAGGCTATGAAGATTCTTTATGANGAATTTGATCTAATCGTTGAGCCNAGTGGAGCCATTGGCNTGGCATGCATACTTCAAAATAAAGAGATTTGTCAAAATAAAAAAGTTTTCACAATTCTGTCAGGTGGAAATATAGATGCAAATAGATACAATGAGCTTTTAGGTATCGATAATGGATAACTTTTTAGCAATTTTAAANGAGGTTTGGGTAAATGGTCTTCTNGGNGTGAGTATGACCAAAATTATTTTTTCGATTGCCGTCCTGTTGCTATCTTTCCTTCTAAGAGGCTTTGTAGTTACAGTTGTTGTGTCATCTATTGAGAGACTTGCAAAAAGCACAGAGTCTTCACTGGATGANGANATTCTAAAAGCAGTTAAAAANCCCTTAAGCTATGTTCCTGTAACTATCGGTGTATACATAGTAACAATGATTTTACCTCTTGAGGGTGTTGCNGGCGATATATCTTCAAATATTGTTAAAGCNCTTATTATTTTTACAATTTTTTCTGCATTAGCAAATTCAATACATCCTGTTTTTACAGCCATGTCGTCTACTTCTTGGTTGACGGAGTCAATGCAAATATGGCTGGAGAGGTCTTCACGAGTAATTATTTGGATTATCGGTATTGCCATAATTCTTGAACTTTTTGGAATCCAAATTGGCCCACTAGTAGCTGGTTTGGGTTTATTCTCAGTGGCGGTTGCGCTTGGTGCTCAAGATTTCTTCAAGAACTTGATTTCAGGGATCTTAATTATTGGAGAGAATAGATTCCAGCCTGGAGATAGAATTGAAGTCCCAGGACAACTTCACGGAGTTGTTGATACTATTGGTTTTCGTTCAACAATTATTAAAACTTTTGATACAGCACCGATGATAATTCCAAANAAAGATNTATCTGACATGCGACTGATTAATCATGGCAATATGGAATATCGAAGAATTAATTGGNTNATAAATTTAATTTATTCAACTTCTCTNGAGGATCTAGAAAANATTTGNGACCAAATTTCGAAACATATTAAGGAATCTGANGACTTTGTAGATAANCCAAATCAAGAACATCTTGTNACAATCAATGAGCTTGGTGCAAGCTCAATAGATGTTGGAATACTCTGCTATTCAGATGTATGTGGCTTTTCTGAATTTAAAAANATTAAGCATAGGTTGATTAAAAATATAATTANANTTGTCGAGTCTAATAANTCGGAATTTGCGTATCCAACTTCATCCATTTTTGTAGAGTCTCNNCCAAAGAATAGTGAATGATCAATTAATTTTGTCCATTGTAATTNTTGGACTTTTAGTTTTTTTTATTTCAGGTAAGTATAGATATGATTATGTATCTCTGGGTGCATTAGCCCTTCTAATACTTTTTGATATCATAAAAATTGAGAATGCTTTCATTGGTTTTTCTCATCCAGCGGTTATAACTGTTGCTTTAGTTTTACTCATAAGCAAAGGCCTTCANGATGCAGGCTTATCAGCTGTAACTGGAAACATTATTGGAAGATTTTCTCCAAGCGAGACACAGTTCTTATTTCTAATAATGTTCATTGCGGCTATTCTTTCTTCATTCATTAACAATATAGGTGCAATGGCACTTCTACTTCCAATAACATTATCAACATGTCAAAAAATGGGATGGCACGCTGGAAAATTTCTAATGCCTCTTGCGTTTGCATCAATTTTAGGAGGAATGAATACACTTATTGGTACTCCTCCAAATATTATCATTGCTGAATTTAAAGAATCCTATACTGGGGAAGCATTTAATTTCTTTGATTTCTCATATGTTGGTTTGCTTGTAAGCTTTTTAAGCATAATTTTTATTGGATTGATAAGCAGNAAACTGGTTGCAAAAAGAAAACTTGCAAAGACAAATAATCTTATTGATCTTGANAACTTCTTATTCGAGCTNGTTGTTCCTGAGGGCAGTAAAGCAATTGGACTAACATTTTCAAGTTTTATTAAAAAAGCAGGAAACGAAACTGAAATTCTTGGACTTGTTAATGAAAATGGAGCTGTATCTAAAGTCGGAAATAACTCAAAGATAAGGGCTGATCAGCACTTAGTAATGAAAGTTTCTCCTAATCATATCTCATCTATTCAAGATAGATTTGGTTTAAATATTCCTGAGAGTTCCCGAGATCTTAAAGAGGAGTTAATTGATGAAATAGAGGTAGTTATTACTCCAGGATCAAGGCTTGTAGGGAGAAAGCAAAATTATTTAATGAAGCTTGCTTATGAAGAGTTATTTTTACTTGGTATGTGGAGAAAAGGTGCCAGATTCAGAACTAGGTTATCTAAGCAGATGTTTAAAATAGGAGATGTTTTGCTTTTGGGTGTCAGAAATACTGACAAAGAAGATGTTACTGCAAAAATAAACCATCTTGGCCTGATGCCAATTAGATCTCGAGAGATATCGACTCTTCCTAGTAGAAGTAGATTTTTAAAGGCAGTAATTTTCTTTACGACTGCTATTTTGCTTGCTGCCTTCAATGTAATTAATGTTCTTACTGCTTTCCTTTTATGCGTGTTGGGATTTGTAGGGATCAAAATACTCAAAAGTAACCTTTATCGGCATATCGAATGGCCAATTGTTATTATGCTTGGAGCAATGATCCCAATTGGACAAGCGTTGGAGTCAACAGGTATTACTGCCCTAATAGCTACTGAGGTTGTTTCTTTAGCAGGTGATCTGCATATCTTTTGGATCTTAATGATCATTCTAATAATTACTATGTTGATAACTGATGTAATTAATAATGCTGCAACAGCAGTGATAATGGCTCCTTTCTCCGCAAATATCGCTCTTCAATTAGGGCAGCCTTTAGAGCCATTTCTTATGGTAGTTGCTGTTGGAGCAAGTTGTGCTTTTTTAACGCCCATTGGACATCAATGTAATACCTTAGTAATGGGTCCAGGTAATTATAAATTCTCTGACTATTGGAGGCTTGGGTTACCTCTAGACATTCTTATAGTTTTGGCTTCAATACCAATGATACTTTTTGTCTGGCTCTAATTAAGAAGATAGTTCGTCAATAGCATCTAAAACTAAACTATAGTTTTCATAAAATTCCTTAGAAGCTCCATCTCTATCAGTATTTGGAGTAATTACTGTTACTTCTCTTCCCTCTTTTGCCTCGATTGATATAAATCCCCATTTTTCTAACTTTTGATAAAACCAAATCAGAAATTCAACATTATTGAGAGCGCTCAGCCATGATAGGTTTCCCCATTTTTGAACAGATCCTTCAGACGGCTTGTATTTAGTTATTCTTACAAAAACAATATCATTCTTGGGATCAACAAAAATATACTGACCAAATCTGCCACTGGCATTGAAAATCTTTGATTTTTCAGTGTATCTTGACACCCACCAGTGCAATGAATAGCCCCTCTTCTCGTCAGTCCACCAATTAGGTGTATCCCAAACATATTGGAATGTTTCATCAACTAATTCTTTTGAGATGATTTGTTCGCCGTTCCAACTACCTCCATTTGAGAATAATTGTCCAAACTTTGCATAATCTCTAGCTGACATATCAATACAACAGTAAGTTAGAACATTTTGGGCTTCATCGCGCCAAAGAGTTTTTTTCTCAACGCCAATTTTATTTAAAATTCTTTCTTCTAAAAGAATATCAGCTTTCATACCTGTAGCAGCTTCTAGTATCTCGCCTAAGAGCATGGAATTGACATTGTTATATTCAAATAAAGTATCTGGCTCTTTTTCTAATTTCACATTTTTTGAATATTCAAGATGATCTTTTCTAAAGAACATTGTCTCATGTTGATGATCTGGGTATTGCAATCCACTAGACATATTTAAAATTTGTCTAATTGTTATAACAGATCTCTCGTCATCAAAATAAGGTAAGTAATTTGAAGCTTTTTCATCAAGGCTTTTTATTTCGCCCTTATCAATAGAAATTAAGATTAAAGCTGCATAAAAACTCTTTGCCATTGACCAAGAAGTACCATATGAATCTTTATTGAAACCATCCGCATACCTTTCTCCAATAAGATAGCCATTTTTAAGGAGTACNACNGATTGAGTAGATTCATCCTCGAAAGATAAATTAAATAAATTATCTANATCTAATTGACTAACACCCAGTTCATCTGGATCTTTTATTTCTAGGTTTTCAGCACTAAGATTAAAACTGATAAATAAACCGAATAAAAATAAAGATTTCAAAAACATAAAAATACCTTCCTTAAGTGGTGACTCTGGCTGGACTTGAACCAGCGACCTCTTGCATGTCAAGCAAGCACTCTAACCAAACTGAGCTACAGAGTCAAATTTACTTATTTAATTATATATTTACCTAACTCATGTCTAGCAACTGCTCTTCTGTGAACTTCATCTGGCCCATCAGCAAGCCTCAGGGTCCTCATATGAGCAAACATAGATGCCAGAGGAGTTAACTGTGAAACACCTTCTCCACCATGAATTTGAATTGCTCTATCAATAATATCCAGAACAATGTTAGGAACCATAACTTTAATTTGCGCAATCTCACTTGCCGCAACTTTATTTCCAACTGTATCCATCTTGTGAGCAGCATCAAGCGTTAGCAATCTTGCTGCATTAAGCTCAATTCTTGAGTNNGCAATATGATCAAAATTNCCNCCTAGTTGNGCNAANGNTTTACCAAATGCATTNTTNTTTGGNTCNATTCCNCGAGTACACATTAATTCAAGTGCTCTCTCACCTACACCAATAGCCCTCATACAATGATGAATTCTTCCGGGTCCCAATCTTCCTTGAGCAATTTCAAACCCCCTTCCCTCACCGAGAAGTAAATTATCTTTTGGAACTCTTACATTATTGAATTTGATATGCGCATGGCCATGAGGAGCATCATCATAACCAAATACATGCATCATTTTTTGGACTTCTAAACCATCTGCATCCATAGGAACTAAGATCATAGAATGCCTTTGATGTTTTGCATTATCTGGGTTCGTGACACCCATAAATATCATAATTTTACATCTTGGATCTCCTGCA
>FUFK010053792.1_pt1 | contig 10422 bp, 9 predicted proteins | sample 1021851 | NCBI WGS metagenome assembly FUFK01 (sample SAMEA51879418, study PRJEB19060) | metagenome
AATAGAGGGAAGATTAGCGACAGAACTTGCATCAAGTCCAGCCATTTCTGTTGTATTTAATAACATGGCATTTGATTCCACTACAGAGGATACTTTTGTTCAATGTTTAACAAGTTTTGGTACTGGTGCTTATTTAACTCAAGGCGGTTCAGCAAACTCTGTAAACAGTGTTGTTGGTTTAATACTTTTAAATATTTTTACAGAAGAAGGCATTGGAGCAGGGGCAAACTTTACGATTGGCAAAAGACTGCGTGACCTTTACAATAACCTTACAGTTTCAAATGTGATTTTTGATTCCCCAGTAGGGCCAGAAGTTTTAGCATCTAGTCCAGAAGGTAAGTTTCAAACACAAATACGAATTACTTTTGAAATCTACGAGGAACTTTAAATGGAAATTACTGAAAAAATGCTTGATGCGATCGAAGCTGTAAAGGGTCGCCGTGACCCTGCTTATTGGGATGGTCGTTGTAAAAGATATATGGAAAACCAAGAAAATTTAAAAAAAGATGTGAAAAAACCTAAAAAAGGTTAATATAAAATAAATACTTTCTTTTGTTATGGCTATTAAAGGTGATGTCGGAAAAATCATGTTTGAAAATGCTGGCGGTACGGAAGCTGACGTTGGACAAACAAGATCTTGGTCTTTATCTATTACTAAAGACACCATGGAAACAACAAAACAAGGCGATACTTTTAAAACAAATATCGGTGGTTTAATAGCAGGCGAAGGTTCAGCAGAACTTCTTTATAATCCATCGGAAACAGGTACAGGTTACACAACCTTTATTGATGATGTTTTGACTACAGGCGATAATGCAGATGCGTTATTTGAATTATTTCCTGATAGAGATACATCAGCAAAAAAAATTAGTTTTGCTGGTATTATTACTTCTGCTGAATATGGCGCAACACTTGGAGAAGTTCAGATAATTAATATCAGTTTCATTACAAGCGGCACTATAACTTCAGCTATATAGTAAATTTTAAATAACTAACCCCATTTAATTTATGCCAAACAAAAGAACTATTGACATTATCACTGAAGGTTTTAGTGATGTAATGTCAGCAAGACGCAAATATGAGTTAGAGTTGCCTTCTGGCCAAAAAATAGATTTATATTTTAAACCTTTAACAAGATACGATAGACAGAAAGCCCAAAGTGCTACTGGTACAGATGAAGCTCTTGTTGTTTCAACACAATTACTTTGTCAAATGGCAGAGCTTGAAGATGGGACAAAGGCTTTTAGTCTTGCTGATGCTCCAAATTTACAAAGAGAACTTCCAGAAAATGTATTAAATGAAATAGAACTTTTTTTATTTAACATAAAACTTGATACAGATACAGCAAAAAAAGACTAAAGCGAGATAATTGGTTAAACTTTGAATTTTTTCTCGCAACAGAATTAGGTAAAACAATAAACGAATTAAGACAACTAATAACCCAAGAAGAGTTGATATATTGGGCTGCTTATTACGAAAATAAACATGAAAATGAAAAAAGAATGCATGAAAGAGCAAAAAACAGGTAATATATAATTAATAGATTTTTCTTTGACTTAAGTGGCCGAAAGTATAGTTACCTTAAGAGTCGAAGCAAAAAATGCAATATCCTCTTTAAATAAAACTTCTCAAGCAACAAAAACATTATCTAATTCAGCAAAAGGTGCAACCGCTTCATTAACTACAGCTTCAACGGCAGCAAAAGGATTAGGTGCTTCTTTAGCGGCTTCACTTGGCCCTTTAATTTCTGTAGGTGCTGCTGTTGCAACTGTAAGTAATGCAATAGCAACTTTTTCTGAAAGGGAACGAGATATAACAATATTAAGACAAGGTTTAGAAAATTTAGGTGCTGGTACTGTTGCCTTAAATGAATTACAAGAAGCAGCAGATAGATTAGGAAATCAAACTTTATTTAATCAAGAAGAATTTACAAGAGGATTCAACTTATTAACAAGTTTTAGAAATATTGGTGTTGATTCGTATGAGCGAGTTGCACAAGCTGCGGCAGATATTGCCCAAGTTAATCAAGTTGATGTTAATACATCATTTATGCAATTAGCAAAAGCTTTGCAAGATCCTGAGAGAAATTTATCAAATTTAAATCGTTCTGGTATTGCTTTTACTAAAACGCAAACAGATGTAATTAAAGAGTTAATGAAAACTAATAAAACTGCCGAAGCCCATGCCATGATTCTTAGTATTGTTGAAGAAAGTTATAATCAACTTGCACAAGCTGCTGCTGAAGGATTTGCTGGTAATGTTGACTCATTAGGCGAAGCATTTAGAGATTTTTCAGAAACTTTAGGAAAAACATTAGAACCTGCTTTAATTGCAGCAACTAAAGGTTTAACAGCCCTAATAAAAGCTGCTAATGATCTTTTTACTTCACCACTTGGAAAAACTGCTGGTTTATTTACAGCCGTTGCTGTTGCGGCAAAAGGTATTGCTGTNGCATTACCACTTGTNAGTGCTGGTTTNATGAAAGTAGCNGCTGCTGGTGGTGTNGCNACTATTGCNCTTAATGCNATNCCATTNGTTGCCATAGCTACAGGTGTAGGTCTTTTAACAACAGCATTTTTTAAATTAAATGGTGCAAAAAAAGAATTTAATAATTTAATGAATGAAGGTGGCGAAGCTGATGTAACGCAAGCTATTAAAGATCAAGAAGAAGTTATTAAAAAAATAGATGAACAATTAAACCAATCTAATAGAAGATCAAAAACTCGTTTGTTCCAGAAAAAAGAAGAAGCAGAACTAGAGAAAAAAATGCTAGAGGACAAACTTAAAAGTATTGAGTCTGATAAATTAATTGAAGAATCAAGAAATAAAATTGTAGAGCTTAAAAAAAAGGAGAACGCAATACAAGAAGAACAAACTAAAAGTTTTAAAGATTTTTTAAAAAAACAAGAAAGGCAAAAAGAGTTACTTGAAGCAACAATCAATGGTAATAGGGAAGAGGTAGAACTACAACACGCAATTAATGATGCTGTTGCAATTCATGGTGAAGCAAACAGACAACAAATTACAGATATATTGACAGCAAATCAGGCTTTAAAAGATCAAGAAGGTGCTATTCAAGAAAATGGTAAAGCAGCAGAAACACTTAAGGCCCAGTTCAAACAAATTGGTGAAAGTGTAAGGCAAGATTTAGTAGGTAATTTAAGAGAAGCAATAAATGGTAGTCAATCATTTGGACAAGCACTTGGTAATGTATTAAACAATTTAAAAAATAAATTACTTGATATTGCACTTGATAAAGCCATACAAGGTATTGGAAATGCTTTCAAGCCAAAAGGTGGTGGTGGTGGTGGTTTCCTATCTGGACTATTTGGTTTTGCAAATGGTGGAAGACCTCCTGTTGGTAGACCTTCCATAGTTGGTGAAAAAGGCCCAGAAATTTTTGTTCCCTCTGTGGCTGGTACTGTTATTCCAAACAGCAATATTGGTGGTGGTGTTACTAATATGGTCACAGTAAATGTAGATGCATCGGGCGCACCACAAGTTCAAGGTAGTACAGCCGAGGCAAANCAATTAGGNCAACTTATTGGCCAAGCTATACAAGAACAACTTGTTAAAGAGAAAAGACCTGGAGGATTANTAACATAATGGCAACCTTTCCCTCGATCACACCANCNTATGGAACAACACAAACTGTTGANCAAAAAGGGCTTGTNACAAAACTTGGTGATGGTTATGAGTTNAGAACTGTTTTTGGTTTACCAGCNAATAAAAGACTTCATNTTGTGAACNTNACTTTNAATATTTCNGAAACNGATTCNGANACCATAGATACTTTTTTNAATGCAAGATTTGANGATCAGGCTTCTTTTGATTACACAATGACAGGAGAATCTTCTGCAAGAAAATTTAANTGTACAAGAAGATCTAAAACAATTCCATANNTAAACAGGGTAACAATGAACCTTACTTTTGAGGAGGTNGCAGAACCATAGATGGCAATACCAACCTCAGAANTACANAGCATAAATCCATCAGCAGTTATTGAACTGTTTGAACTACAACTTATAGCNTCTATNCATGGAAGCAGNACTTTNTATCGTTATCACAGTGGATCAAACCAAAATGGAAACGGTGAACTTGTTTGGCAAGGAAATACTTATGCAAGATTTCCAATAGAAGCNGANGGNTTTGAATTTACAGGTCGNGGCCAAATNCCAAGACCTACCTTAACAGTNAGTAATATTTTATCTACACTTACAGCCGTNATTGCAACTGTAAATGCTTTNACNCCNGCNAANGATCTTAATGGNGCAAAATTNACAAGAATAAGAACACTNGCTTCTAACCTTGATGCTGCAAATTTTTCAGGAGGATCTAACCCTTTTGGTACTCCTAGTGCTGATAAGTTTCCTGATGAAATATATTTTTTAGATCGNAAAGTTTTAGAGAATAGAGAATTAATAAAATATGAATGTGTNTCTGCTCTTGATTTAACTAATGTAAGAGTACCNAAAAGACAATTTACAAGAAAAGATTTCCCTGGTATTGGTACTTTTATTGACGCATGANNTGGAAAGATAAAGCAGCACAACACGCAAAAGATTGCNTNCCTCANGAATCTTGTGGTCTTTTNGCNATAGTNAAAGGAAAAGAAACATATTTTCCCTGTAAAAATCTAGCAAATAATCTTTGTTCTTATTTTATTATTGACCCTGATGATTGGGCTTTTGCAGAAGATAGTGGTGAACTGACTGCGATAATACATTCCCACCCTACAGGGCCAATATTTCCTTCTGAGACAGACAAAACAGCTTGTGAATATCTTGGCCTTCCTTGGCATATTTATAGCCCTGAACAAAATGATTGGCATTATTTTGAACCTACAGGATATAAACCACAACCATTATTAGGAAGAGAATGGATATGGAAAGCTCAAGACTGTTGGACTCTTGTAGTAGATTATTTTAAATCACAAAATCTTAAAGTTAAAGATTGGCCAAGACCAAAAGATCCAACAGAGATGCTTACTAATGGTTTATTTGAATACGCTCTTCCAAAAACTGGTCTTATAGAAGTAACAGATGATATCCAAAAAGATGATGTACTATTGATGAGCATGGCAAAAAATACTGGTTGTCATGTTGGGGTTTATGTAGGAGAACAGATGGTTTTACATCATCAAGTCGGTAGACTAAGTTCAAGAGATTTGCTAGATGAGCAAATGTATAAATCAATTTATAAGAGGTATCGTCATGCTGAGAAAAATTAAAATTTACGGAAAATTAAGACAATTAGTTGGCAAGGCAACTTTTGAGGCTGATTTAAATAATATCGGACAGGCTTTTAGTTTTTTATGTTGTAATTATCCAGAAGTTGCAAACCATCTACAAAATCAAGTTTATAAAGTTTATTCGGGTGACAAAGTAATTGATGATGAAACTTTGTGCATGACAGGTGATGCTGAAATAAGAATTATTCCCGTTGCCTGTGGCACTGCTTTTGTTGCTCCTTTCGTTGCACCATTTATTGGTAGTGCTGTTGGTGGTGTTGTCAGCGCTATTGGTGTTGGAGGAATTTTAGGATCTGCTCTGACGGCTGTTGGTACAAGTTTAATTGTTAGTGGTGTAACTTCCATGCTTACACCTCAACCGCAAGCAAGAGGGCCATCTGGCATGGAAAGAACAGACCCATCCTCACTTGCGTCAAACTATTCATTTAGTGGGATTACCAACATTGCAAAAGCTGGAGGTGCAATTAATTTAATTTATGGAGAAACGATAGTTGGATCGGTGACAGTTTCAAACGGTATTGATACAGTGCAAGTAAGAGGTGATGCATAATGGCTGGGATACAAGAATTTACACAACAAACAGTTTTTACAAATCCAGATCTTCCTACTGATACACTTTCATCAAAGCAATTTAATACGCTTGTGGAGGCCGTTGGTGAGGGCGAGATTGAGGGCAGCGCAACAGCATCAAAGGCTGGTCTTACAAAAGGAACAGATGCTTATAATAATGCTTTTAAAAAAGATATTTTTCTTAACGGAACACAATTACTTCAAACTGCTGCAAGTAACACATCACCTGATGACAGTGACTTTAACTTTCAAGAGGTAGGTTTTGAACCTCGATTTGGTACTTCAGATCAAACTTTTATTGGTGGAATTTCTAACATAGAGACAGAAAGCAGCGTTGGCGTTGCTGTAACAAGTGGTAATCCAATAACAAGAGCCATATCAAATACTTCAGTAAATGCTGTAAGAGTGACAGTTTCTTTTCAAAGCATCCAAACGGTAGAAGATAATGGAGAAATAACAGGTGCAAGTGCAGGGGTAAAAATTGAAATTATACAAAATGATGGCACAACAACAACACCAATTGATGACACTGTTACTGGTAGATCAACCAGCACATATTTTAGAGATTATTTAATTAATCTTCCAACGAGTACAAGTTTTCCAATAAATGTAAGAGTTTCAAGGACAACTGATGACACTACAAGTCCAATATTTTCTGCGTTCAACTGGTCAAGTATGACCGAGGTAATATTTGAACAAAATGCTTATCCAGATGTAGCACATTTAGCACTTAGGTTTAGCGCAGAAGCCTTCCCAAGAATCCCCAAGAGGTCGTTCAGGCTCAGAGGGATAAAGACAAAAATTCCGCACAACGCAACTGTTGACATTCAAACTGGTCGTATTACATATAGTGGAACATTTAACGGAACATTTAAAGCTGCTACAGAATGGCACTCAGACCCAGCTTGGGTGTTATGGGATTTGTTGACCAATACAAGATATGGTTTATCAATTGCAGAAAGTTCCTTAGATCAATATACATTTTACAATCAATCTGTCTATAACAATGAATTGGTAGATGATGGCCTTGGTGGGCAAGAGGCTAGGTTTGCAATAAATGTAAATATCACACAACAATCTGAGGCATTTAATTTAATAAATGATCTTTGTTCTGTGATGCGTGTGATGCCTTTCTATAGTGCAGGGGCAATAAATATATCAGGTGATAGGCCAACAGATCCTGTTTATTTGTTTAACTATTCCAACGTGTCAGAGGAGGGGTTTCAATATACAGGCTCTTCATTAAAAACAAGACATACCGTTGTTAATGTTGGATATTTAGATCTTGATTCAAGAGAGGTAGATTATGAGACTGTAGAAGATACAACAGCAAGTGCAAAATACGGCACAGTTATAAAAACGATTCAAAGTTTTGGTTGTACAAGTCGTGGTATGGCCTCAAGAATGGGGAAATGGTTTTTATATAATGAACAAAATTCAGGTGAAACTTGTTCTTTTTCAGTAACCCTAGAAGCTGGAACATTAGTAAGACCAGGGCAGATTATAGAAATAAGTGATCCTGTAAAAGCTGGTTCAAGAAGAGGAGGAAGAATTGCATCAGCTACAACCACTGCAATAACAGTTGATGATACGACAGATACAGATTTAGTTTCAACAAATAATGCAACATTATCAGTAATTTTGCCTGATGGGTCAGTTGAGACTAAAAACATATCAAGTATAGATGGAGCAGTCATTACTGTTTCTTCTGCTTATTCTTCTGCGCCAAATGCTAACAGTGTTTGGATTTTACAAAATGATACGTTACAAACTACAACTTGGAGAGTTATCAGTGTTAAAGAAAGTCAGGATCTTACATTTCAGATAACAGCCTTAGAACATAACACTGGAAAATATGCTTTTGTGGAGGATGGGGCTGCATTACCAACAAGAACAACCACTGTTTTAACTTCTCTTAAAGATGCGCCTGGTAATTTATCAGCAGAAGAAAAAATTGTTGTTATTGATAATAAAGCTGTAAGCAAAATATTTTTTAACTGGCAGCGTGTTGCTGGTGTTAGTAAATATCAAGTTCAATATAGATTTAATGACGGTAATTTTATTACTCGTGATGTTTTTAGTAATACTTTTGATATAGAAAATAGTCAAAAAGGTACTTATGAATTAAGAGTATTCAGCTTTAATGCTTTAGATAAACCAAGTGCGGAACCATCAAAAACTACTTTTATCGCTTTAGGGAAAACTGCATTACCATCTGATGTTCAAAATTTACGAATAGAACCAATATCAGATCAATTTGTGAGATTGCGTTTTGATCAATCAACTGATGTTGATGTAGTTCATGGAGGCAACGTTGTAGTCAGATCATCAAACCTCACTGATGGAACTGGAACTTTTACAAATGCGGTTGATGTAATACCAGCCCTTTCAGGTAATGTCAGCGAGTCGATTGTTCCAAATATTGTTTCTGGGGAGTATATTTTAAAATTTAAAGATGATGGTGGTCGGTTAAGTTCTGGTGAAACATCAATAATTGTAAATAGCCCTGACCCTTTACCAAAACTTACTGTTTTAGAAGATAGGGAAGATACAGATTCACCACCTTTTGCTGGAACAAAAGTTGATTGTTTTTTTAGTGATGATGTAAATGGATTGGTGCTTGCTTCTTTGGTGACATTAGATGATGTAGCTGATTTTGATTCAATGGCTGATTTTGACTTTTTGGGTGCTGTAGATATAACAGGAGGTAATTATAGTTTTGCAAATACACTTGATCTAGGTGGTAAACAACCTTTGAGATTAAGAAGACATATCGTATCGCAGGGTTTTTACCCTAATGATCTGATAGATAAAAGATCAGCAAATATTGATACATGGACTGATTTTGACGGTGCAACTGCCTTTAATGTCGGGGCATCTTTATTAGTTGCCACTACTGATCTTGACCCTGACTTATCAGTTTCAGCCACTTACGAACAGAGTGGTACAACCATAACAATTACAAAAAGTTCGCATGGATATTCTGTTGGTGATTTTGTTGTAATAGATTTTACTGCTGGCAGTGCAACTGATGGAAATTATCAAATTGTTTCTGTCCCAAGTTCAAGCACATTCACAGTTACCTCTGCTACAAGTGCAACAATATCAAGTGGAACATCTTGTACTTATGGAGCAAACTTTAGTCAATTTAATCCTTTTGTAAATGGAACATTTGTTGCAAGAGGATTCAAATTTAGATGCGATATGGATACAGACGACCCAGCACAATCTATAGAAATAGATCAGCTAGGATATACAGCACAACTGGAAAGTAGAACAGAAACAAGTCTTGGTAATGCAGGGGCTACAAATGGTTTGTTTTCCTCTGGCACTTCCACCAAGTCAGTATCCTTTACCAATACCTTCTTTACAGGCCAATCTGGAACTAGCATTGCAGCAAATTCTGTATTGCCATCAATTGGTATAACAATAGAAAATGCACAGTCAGGGGACTTCTTTGCTTTATCAAATATTACTGGAAGCGGTTTTGATATTGACGTAAAGAATGGATCTAGTCATGTTGATAGAAATTTCAAATATGCTGCAACAGGTTTTGGGCGTGGTAGTTAGTTTTAGATTAGGATATACTTAGATAAAAAATTGGATTAGGTAATGGCAACACACGATTACGTCATAGATAACTCCACTGGAGCTAACGTCAGGGCTGATATAAACCTCGTATTACAGGCAATATTAACAAATAACAGCAGTTCTTCTGCTCCTAGTACCACAGCAGCCTATATGTGGTGGGCTGATACTACAAGCGGAACATTAAAAATAAGAAACTCAGCAAATAATGATTGGGTAGAACTTTTACAACTTGATGGCACGTTAACGCTTGAAGATGGCACAAACTCTGCACCAGCACTTGCTTTTAGAGATGATTTAGATACAGGAATATATAGTTCTGCTGCTGATACTTTCAATGTTGCTACTGGCGGTGTCGAAAGAATGGAACTAGGAGCTACAACAATATTTAATGAAAGTGGTGCGGATGTTGATTTTAGAATTGAAGGCGATACAGAAGCAAATTTATTTTATTTAGATGCTGGAAATGATCGAATTATAATAGGGCATAGTAGCTCAAGGGCTGTAGGTGGAAATACAAGCAGAATATTTGAAATTGAATCAACAGATGCTTCAAGTGGTCTTTCAATCATAAGAAATTCAGCTAATGATTCACCCGCAATAATATCTTTAGGTAAATCAAGAAGTGCATCAAATGGTGGAACAACAGTCGTTCAAAACGGAGATTTGTTAGGGCAAATACATTTTGCAGGTGCAGATGGCACTGATTTAGTTACTCAAGGGGCTGCTATCAACGCCACTGTAGATGGCACAGCTGGAAGTAATGATATGCCATGTCGATTAACATTTCTAACAACTGCTGATGGTGCTGCCTCTCCTACTGAGAGATTGCGCATTGACTCATCAGGGACGGTATACGTAGGAGGTGTTGGTTCTGGTGCAACCGCAGGGACACTTTTCTTTAATGATACTTCTGCAAATGGAAGTAAAATACAACAAGTTAATGGTAGCAGTGCCTTATCATTTCATACTGGATCTTCTCAACCAGAACGTATGCGTATAGATTCGTCTGG
>FUFK010047878.1_pt1 | contig 10421 bp, 18 predicted proteins | sample 1021851 | NCBI WGS metagenome assembly FUFK01 (sample SAMEA51879418, study PRJEB19060) | metagenome
CGCATCACCACTAACCATAACAATCTTAGCACCACCATCAAGAACTTGTAGACTTGATCCAGCAGGTATCGGTGCGTCTTTTACAATATGTATATCATTAGAGCCATCATTAATATAAACCTCTACAGTTATTTGTGAAGTAGTTACATTAGCTATTGTTATTCCTACTATGGCATCATCTGAGTTTGCTGTTCTTAATGTTACAGCACTTGTCCCAACTGCATTTGAGGTATTTCGTTCAAAGTCTTGTGCCATTCTTTACTCCTATAACGCTATAGCCATTGCTACGGCAAAACCTTTTGATGCACCACCAGAGGTTATTCCTAAATTAGATGGTGTAATCTTTTTCATTGTACCACCATCATCTACTAAAACAAAGTCTGCATCACTACTTGATGTTGTGGTTGTTGGTGTATCTGAGTTACCTGTTGTTAATACTGTTCCAGTTGCATCTGGAAATGTGATGGTTCTATCTGCTGTTGGGTCAGTAACTTTTAATTCTGTTTCATTAGCATTTGCAGTTTGTCCTTCAAATATAATACTTGGGTCAGCAGTAAGTGAGTTACCAGTTAATCTCATTCTTCCAAAAATGTCTGTAGTGCCAAAACCTANTTGAATGTGCATTTGGTCAGTGCCACCTACTTTAGTAAAAAATCTCATGTAAGCATCTTCTGNGCCATCACTTACATCTTGTGCGTGTCCAGTTATTTTAGAATAATCTACATCTTGTGANTTATCATTACGCCCTCTAAATAATATTTCAGCAATCTCATCACTATCTGCTGGACTAGATGAATTTCTGTATAATATTAAACTTGGGTCTTCTTGTGAACCAGCATCTGTAGATGTAACTGTTAAATCACCAGTAACTGTTGCACCATCAGATGTGGTTTCAAACTTTTTACTGTTGTCGTGATAAAGTTCTACTGCTCCATCTTGAGCCATTGATGCCATTAATTCGGAGCTACCTGCTTTATAAAAATTGATACCAGTTCCTTTTAGATAAAGAAGTCTGTCAGCTTGTATTCTGCTAATTGAACCATCATCAAAGATTTCTAAATCACTTCCAGTTCCAAAATTTAATTTCTCATTATCAGGAAATACTACATCACCATTAGCATCTGCTGTTACTGCTTTACTGGCTTCTACTGTTCCTAGTGTTGTTACATCAACATAGTTAAGTTCTGTAGTTGTTGCAGTTACGCCATCAAGTTTGTTTATTTCTGTTGCAGTGGCTGTTACAGCTACATCTTCGTTTATCTTAGGACTTGTTAAAGTTTTATTTGTAAATGTTGTAGTTGAACTTGCAGTAACAGTGATATCACTTGTAAGAGCTACTGTACCTGTTGCATCTGGCAATGTAACTGTTCTAGCAGCAGTGGGAGTTGAACAAGCTAATATAACATCATGCGTTGTGTCATTGTTAGGTCTTTTAAATGTCAAATTACCTTGACCAGTAATTGAAAAAACTGCCTGACCTTGAGAAGATACCCCAAATAAATCACTTGTCTGATTAAGACTAGTATCAAAGACAAAGATTCTTTGATTTGTACTACCTTGCTCATTGACGATAGCAACTGCATTATCAAATTGTGAAGTGAACCCAGTAGGATCACTACCTAAAAATTCTATTTTACCCCAGTTATCAGCACTTTGATTTCCAAATCCAACATATCCATCTTCAGCAAGAATATTTCCATTTGCTGTTAAATCATGGTTAAATGTTGCTGCTCCTGCATCCGACATATCAAGTGTAAGTGCGGTTATATCAGAAGAACCATCAGTCCCCTTAAAAATAATATCTGTATCACTACCTTGTGCATCAATTGTAATATTGCCAGAAGTAGTAGTTAAGTTTATTGCTGCATCACCTGCTGAAATGTTATCAGCCGCAACAGCAGATGCCGTGTCTGCATTACCAGTTACGTTACCAGTTACATTTCCAGTTAAAGCACCTGTAATAGTAACACCACCACTCGTGGTTTCTAACTTTGTAGAACCATAGTGAGATAATTTTACCGCACCTGAAGAACCATCTGCTCTTAAATAATCAGTAGTTCCACCACTGCCATCATCTGTTTGTATTATTACATCTTGATTATCAGCATTTGTTTTAAGATTAAGACCACCTGTATCGGAAATAAGTTGGAATATTGAGCCAGTATGCCTTAAATATCCATCATTATCAGAACCAAACTTAACTTTTTCATCATCAGCAAATGATGCATGACCATCACCATCTTTNAAAACAGCTTTAGATCCCGGCAATGTACAAAATATATCTCTTGAGCCAGAACTCCAATTTACAGCATTATTAGAGTTTGAGCTTGATATAATAGTTGTACGGGCAAGGGTAGTACCAGAAGAAGCAAAAGTACCTAACCCTACCTCAAAATCAGTTCCATCAGTACAACAATAATACGTTGTATCACCATTACTTAAATTAGCAGTAAAAGTTTCAAAACCAGATACTGCACCACCTAAAGTATACGTTCCAGTGCTAGTTGTGGTTGTTGTCTCTTTTATCCTATCTGATAGAACAAAAGCCATTACTTAAGCTCAATAGTTAAGTTCGTAGCATTAATTCTAAATATGTCTCCAGACTCAATTGTCTTAGATGCGTCTAAAGCACCTACAAACAATATGTTACCACTACTAGATGCATCTGCTATAAATACATGAGTGATTGTATTATTTGTACCACCTGACGCTGGAAAACTAATAGCGTTTGTGTTTTTAGCTGTTTGTGTGTCTGTTGAATCTGCACCTATGGTTGTCCAATCGGCTGCTGGAACTTGCTGTCTAGCATAGTTTGTAAATGTTGCCTCTGTCAAAGATCCAGTTTCTGCTGCGGATACGGCAGTTGCCAATCCCACATAAATACTGTTTCCCGGACTTGCAAAACTGAGAGAATTATTTTTAAAAATATAATGTAATAATCTTCTCTCAAGATAATTGGTTGCTGCGTTTGCTGTTGCCATTTTTTACTCCTTCTCTAAGTTCTAACTGCTCTTGGCAATCCTTCTGAATATGCATCAGAATTTTCTCTTGCTTCGGCTAAGTCTTTTAGCCTAACTAATTGATCATTAAATCTTTTTTCATATTGTTGCATAATATCGGGCTCACCTTTCATATAAGTATACGCTTCTACAAGTGATCCGTAAAGTAGAGCAAATGGTGCATTTGTACTTAACCATGTTGTACCGCTATCTGCTCCTGCTGTTAAACTTGCAGGCCTATAATAATAGTGAAGCTCTATTGCGTAATTACTATTTGGTGTTGGTGCTACGATAAAGTTGTTTATATCAAAAACAGCATAATATCTAGGCAATCCTGTAGACGCAGAACCATCAAAAGCTTCTTGTAAAAAATTTACATCCTTTTGCAAAAGAAAACCNTCTGAACCAGCAGTGGTTATTTGCAAAGAAAATGAAGACAAATAGTCACTTGGTATTGAAACAAACTTGTCAGATGATGTCATTGCAGATGTTACATTTTTTCTAAATAACTCTAGATCTACATTTTTAAAAATTCTTTCTTCAGATGCTTTTATAAAGTCAGATAAATGATTAACAAAAGTAGTTTCTGAATTATCTACATAATCTTGTATTGCTGTCTTTAATTGTGTAAATGTAAAACTCATTTAACTCTCCACTGTAACAGGTCCTGATGAAGCTATAGGCCCTCCAAAATCTGTATTTAATCCCTCATCTACTTCTGTGACTGTTATTTGAGCGCCCATGTTTCCATGAATACTACATTGATAAAATAACGTAGATGGAGCACCTGATGCAACTGTTATTTCAGTATAAGTTGAAGTAGAAGTTACACCTGTTGTATATTGTGTAGTTTTGTCTGCGTCAAGATAAAGTCTTAAAGGATGTGAAGACATATCACTTGAGCTTAACGTAAACCTATATGTGCTTCCAACTTTAAACGTTAACTGAACATTTGCTGTTGCTGTGCTACCATCAATAGCATATTTATTAGAAGAGCCAACATTATAACTTGGGTGATCACTTGGATTACCGCCAACAACAGTTACAGCATAATTAACTGATTCTGTTGCGGTAGAAATATCTGGTATTGTAAATTTATAAGTATCATCAGTTAAAACTGTTATAGAATATCCATTTGCAAGCTGCATAGCACTTTGAGTTATAAGACTTCCAACACCTAATGAATTTCTAAATCTGACAGTATCACCTGTAGTCCTTCCGTGATTTGTTTCTTTTACAATAATAACACCAGATCCAGAATGTGTATAAGGGTTTGGGTTTAATAATCTTTCAGCCTCTGGCTCTGTTCTGTCTGGTCTGGCATCTTGTATAGATTGTGGATCATCAAACTTCATTCTTCCTACAAAGTTTTGAGGATGATCAGGGTCAACAACATCTATCCCAACTCTTAAGCCTGTCTTTGATCCATTTCTAAATTCAAATACCAAATCTTTACTTGCATATCTAAATCCAGTTTTATCACATATGCCATAAGAATACTTACCTGATGAATATGCCATTATTTCTCTTTCTTTGTTTTATAAAAATATTCATTACTGTCGCCAAATCTTTCTAATTTTCCTTCATTCTCCACTTGATAATACTCTGTGCTTACAAGAAAGTCAGGGGTCATTGGTTTTTCTGGTGTTAAACTATTATCATAAACTCTCATTCTGTTATTTGGATATAAGCAATATTGACCATTTTCTAATTCTAATAAGTTATGTGACTTATGCTCCTGTGGAGTTTCACTTGTACTAAAATCTACTGTATCTATGTCACCATGATAATTATCTAAAGTCGCTATATAGCTTCCTTTAATTTTACCTGCATCTCTTGTATAAGCTTCGTATGTCATAGAACCAATAAATTGTTTTTGTATACATGTAACATTGTAGTCCATACAATTCCAAAACTGAAGGTTATATAAATCAAGGTCTGGTTCAGGTGTCTCTGGTGATGAGCAGAATGCACTGATAGGGAGTTTATCAAATAACGCACCATACTCTGGTAGATATGTCTCAAAGTAAAAAGCTCTACCCGGTAACGATTTACAAGACACCCAAATGCCCTTAACAAACTTTCCGTGACTATCTTTTCCATCTCTTAAATATTCTTTTCTTACCCACACCTCTACAGCGGGAAGGTTACATATAAGCTTTGACATTATCTCATTCTAAAGTTTAACCCTCTAGCGGCCATGCCTCCGCCTCTCATTTTCATAACCTTTCCTCCACCTTTCATAAAGCCCATTTTGTTACGAACCTCTGTTGGAAGCTTGCTAAGACCCTTGCCTTTGTTTCCTTCTGGGATTGCCTTTAATCCGCCTCCACCTTTCAGTGTCTGTGGTTTAGACTTTCCCATCATTTTATTAAGCATCTTTTTTTGCCCGGGCATTATCATAGGCGCAGCTGATGAAGGCTTCTTTTTTTTCTTTTTACCCTTAGTAGGCATTATTTTAATTGGCATATTATTACTCCTATAAGTTAACTTTAACTTTTACTTACTAGCCATTCTAGTATTTCTTCTTCTTGTTTTCATTCTACTAGTGCCCATTGATGGAGATTTAGTTTTATAAGCTGCAACTCTTTTTGATCTTGCATCCATTTTTGCTTTTCTAGCAGAAGCACCAACTGAAGCTGGCCTTGATTTTGGCTTTGCAGCTATCGCTTTTGGCTTCGTTGTTGTTTTCTTTTTCTTCATAGCCATAGCCCTCATCTCACTTGGAGATTGCCCTGCATAAGGATTAACCTTTTTAGCACTTGATAATCCCGGCTTACCTATTCCTATGTTTATAGATTTACCTGCTCTAATCTTGTTTGGATCAGCAATATTATTTATTTTTTGCAAAGTCTTAACTGTAGTGTTATTTTTCTTTGCTATTTGGGAAAGAGTATCTCCCGGTTTTATTTTATATGTTGCCATTATTAACTCCCGTAAAATGTATTGTATGGAACAAATCTAGCAGATGCACTTTCTGTGTCTTCACCTGCCGCTAATTCAAACTGAAACTCATACTCTTGCTTCAGTGCTGTTACCCTTCCGGCTAACTCTGGGTCTTTCATGGCTATGTAATAAGCCAATCCTGAAACTAAACAAGGAACAAATCTTGGAGGGATAAAAGATGTTGTTGTACCTTCTATTCCTGAAGATATTCCATCTATTCCCACAACCCTGAAATAAGACAGAGTATAGGTATCTTGACTATCTGGCACAGGATATAACGTTGCTGTAACAGATCCAGACAATCTCTGTATAAATATTTGAGTTGGTTTTCCTTGTGTATTCTTTGAAGATATCTGTGCAAATGTAGATACACTTATTCTTGCCATATTTGTATCTACTTGGCTTGTTCCAGTGCCTGTTCTAATTGTATGTTCTAAAAGATCTACTGTATCTGTAGGCAAGGTATATGTTGCGGTACCTGCTGTTAAAGATAAAGTTCCAGATTCTATTGTCCAAAGATTTAATCCTCTGTTTTGCCACTCCATAGTAAGGATATTAAAACTTCTTCTAATGTTTCTAAGATCATTACCAGTACGCATGGTGGTACCAGCTCTTGAGTAAGCCTCTTCAAACAAATCAGGTAAATCAGGTACTACTACTGCCATGTTCCAGTTTCTCCATTAACTTACGAGTATTTTCTAAATCTTGCCGTTTTTTTAGCAATCTTTTTGGGTTGTTTAGCCACTTGTTTTCCTTTTCTAGTTGCTTTTCGCTTTTTAGCCGTAGTGGCGGCGTATTCAGCGGGCGAAAGAGCCTTAATTGCCGCGGAAGGTAAATAACGCTCGCCTGTAGCTTTTGGCCCCTGTGTACTAGGTTTACCACTTTTGGTTCGCCACTTCTGCTTACCCCACGCTTTTAAGCTCCTTTGTGTCTTTTTTAATGCCATTACTAACTATACCAATAAATATCTTTTTACACTAGTCATCTTTTCCTTTGCCTGCGTAACACTTCTTTTGCTCTTTTTGCAATTGCCGCTTGTTCTGTTTTACCAGAAACTTTAGCCCTTTGCTCCATAACAGTAAGGATTTGAATTTTTCTAGCAAAAGGCTTATTAACATTCTTAACTTTTCTAGCTGTTGCACGAGCATCAGCAACAGTTGCATACTTAATCCTAACAGTATCTTTTGGATTTTCGTCAGTGTAGAGTCTTCTTCCAGAACCTTTAGGCTTTTTGCCTGTGCCAACCTTTGGATCTTTTTTTGCCATTTATTTACCATTTCTATTCATTATAGCTGATGCCCCCATGTAAGCAGCAACAATACCACCACCAGTGATGTAAAAAAGATTGCTAATATCGGAAAGTGCTTTAACTCTCTCGAGATCGACCAAGAACATTGCAACAGTAAAAGAAGCCATTGCAACCAAACTAGCTGTTGCCATACGTCTTTGCGCCCTCTGCTTTCGTAAGTCATGCTCTAACCTTTTAATTTCGGCCATATGTTCAAATTCTTCATCACTTACCACTCCATCGTTATCGATATCATATTGTGCTATATTTTGAAGATTTTTGTAGTGTTTTTCTGTTTCATCTTCTATTCTCTTTATACATCCACGCTAATAATATTATAAAACCTACAACAGTACAAAATAAAATAAACCAGCCAATATATTCCCATATTTTTCTAATTAATTCCTGTCTTTCATATATTTCTTTTTGTCTTTTCTTTCTTATCTCCGCTTCCATGTGCAAGAATTTCATTCCATGAATTAGCCCCGTAATGAAAATTTATAAATGATTTAAGTTCTTGACGTTGTGCTTCTAATTTTTTTTTGGCAGTAAATGCCTCTATGGCACTGGCTTCTATCTCTCTGCCTTTAAATAATTTACGAAGTGGTGATGCATTCTTGGCGGTCTTTTCAGTATTCTCAACATCAGACACTGCTCCCATCCAACGTGAGAGATCTTTTCCCATAGACTCAATTTCACGGCCTGCGGCAAAGCCACGCTTGATTGCGTTGAAAGCCGTGTTAGCGGCTGTTATGGCTATGCCGATTGAGGCTGGATCTAACATTATCCTCTGTATCCTCCACCTGCTGCTTTGTAGGCTTTAGCCATCATCTGAGCTTTTCTAGCACTCCACTGACCCGGTGCACCACCTTTGCCTCCGGCTTTTATTCTATTAAATATTCTTTTTCTTAATCCGGGTTTTGTGTAGTTACCAGCTTCATTAACTCTGCTTTTAGATTTTTTCTTTTTAACTCTTCCACCTTTTTTTAATTCTAATGCATCAAGTGTTTTTGCTTGCCCTGCATGTGCTTTACTTGCTTTCTTAAGCATAGAAGAGACTTTTTTAATTTTTGATTTTAATCTACCACCATTTTTCATCCCATTAGATCCACCATTGGATGATCCGTTACCACTGCCATCATCTATGTTTTTTGCATTTCTTAGAGTTGCCAAATCTCCTGCATCTGATCCAGATAGCATAAATCCACCTGATTTTAATCTTATGGGTTTTTTCATCATGATCTCCTGTTTACTTTCTTTGCAGTCTTTGTTCTTGCATAAGATCTGTTACTTGATCTTTTTGCCACACCTAAATTTTTCTTCTTATTATCTTTTGGATTGCCATTTTTATGCGTGACATCTTTTTTATCACCTTTTGTTACTTTACCAACTTTTAACATTTTGGCTCTAGCTGTATTTCTAGAAGCTCTTTTTTTCTTTTGATCTAGCTTGCTGTGATAATTTTTGTATTCTTTTTTGTAGTTTCGCATTCTTCTTGTACCTTACAAATAGGGCAAACATAGTAGTTTTTATTCACTTCATCAAAGTTCATATGAACTTTACATCTTAAACATATCTTCATACAGCTCTAGTTTTACCCTTGATTGCACATCCATCTATAGATCTTTTTCTTTTTAATGGGCCTCCTGCAAACATTCTTGCGCTTGTCATAGGTGTCATTCTATTCGATCCACGCATTTCCATTTCTCTTTTTTTGGCACTTGCTCTTCGATCCTGCGCAAACTGACCCAAAGGACTAAGAGGACCCATTACCTTGCCTATTGATGACAAAGCTCCAGAAACTGGCCCTTTACCCTTCATAATGCTATATGCAGGTGAAAATGTTTCTAATAACTTTCCTATTTTTTTCTTTTGAACAGGTTTTTTGTACATACTATTGCCCTTCATCTGTTGTTTCATTGAAGCTCTACTAATCAACACTTCCACCTTCTTCTCGATTGTCTTAAGCGACTATTTGGATTTTTAGCTGCTTTAGGAAATTTTTTCATTTGACCTGCACTTCTTGCACAATATTGTTTTCTTCTTTTTGCAGCTTTACTTCCCGGCTTAACTTTACCAGTTACAGCAGTTTTAAGTTTAGACCCGGGATTTTCTCTACGATATTTAGCGACACCTTTGGCGGTCATTCCTGCGCCTGCTTTTGTAGGGCGTTTATGACCACCTTTAATAGTGTAGCCTTTCATAGATCCTTTTCTTTTGGCTGTAGCCATTACGACAAGAATACAGTTAGTTTATTACCAGAGCCTGTAAAGGCATGTATAAAAGCACCACTTTCAGCTAATATTCCTTGATCTGGTATATTTAGTGTGTGCAATCCTGTTGGAAAACTTTGAACTATTAAATCTGCTCCACCTGAGCCATCTTTAATAGTTAATGCTCCAGCGGCATTGCCAAATATCACTACCTGCCTGATTCTAGATCTGTCAGGGCCTATTACAGCTGCGCTGTCTCCTTGGTTAAAGTTAAAGGCTTTAACATCTGATCGACCTGCCATTTAAATCTCCTGTAATTAAGCCTCGTAGCCTATTAATTCAATTAATAGCTTACCCGCAGTATAGTCTGCATCTGTTGTTGATCCTAATGTTAGATACAAAAACTCATCTGCTGCTGGTAATCCAGTAAAATACACTTTTGTACCTATGGCTGCGTTACCTGCATTGACTAATAATGTCTCTGTTAAATCAGAGATAGCGCCATCTTCAACACCAGTTCCCTCTGTTGCAGAGTGTACGTTTATGTCATCTTCGCCACCTACTGGGGTTTCAAAACACTCCATACTACCAGCGATAATTGTTCCGTTTTCTGCCGCTGTAATCTGACCTATGTGACATACATTGGATGTACCATCAACACCAACAATGTCTCCAGATGCTGTTGATCTTAATCCTGTTAAGTCTATTAATATTCTTGTTGTGATTATTCCGCCTTGTCTCATAACAGAGCTTCTATAAATAGTTCCGGTACCACCTGTGATACCAGTCCCTGCTTCTGTAGAAAGTTTATTTGCGTCTAAAGATGCAAATCCACTTGAGTTTATGCTGGATTGAGTTGTGAAAGCTCCAGTTGTAGCATTCTTACTTACAGTGGTAAATCCACCTTCAGAACGTACCGGACCTGAAAAAGTAGTATTAGCCATGTTAATCTCCTTGTCTTGGCAAATGTCGAAG
>FUFK010064578.1_pt1 | contig 10420 bp, 10 predicted proteins | sample 1021851 | NCBI WGS metagenome assembly FUFK01 (sample SAMEA51879418, study PRJEB19060) | metagenome
TTCTGCATAATGATCCATTTGATAGGCCAAAAGAAATATTTAGCGGTGAAACTTCTATTTATTCAGGTGAAAATCATAATAGTTATATACTTTTACCAATTATACCTTCTGATTAAATAAATTCTGTTTTGATTTGTATAAATAAAACAGCTAAAAAAACGAGAATAAACCCTATTAACAAATTTAAGGTAATTTGCTCATTAAGCATCAAAGAGCCTAATAATATTGCCGTAAGCGGGTGAAACCCCATGCATAACGAGGCTTGGGTTGGTGTAGCTAATTGCAGGGCTTTTCCCCAACAATAAATCATTATNGCTCCGCAAGGAATTCCCAAAACAAANACATATGACCAACCTNAGAGATTAAAATCNAGGGAACCACTNAAGGGACTNCCNAANCTAANTGCAGCAATAAGCATAGCTGAAACGCCAGAAATNAGNGCAAAAAGNANAACGTTTAAATTTCCATATTTTTCTATATAGTTAGAAGAAAAAGCTGCAAAAATAGATGAGCAAATTACCCCAGCCATTACAATAACATCGCCCAATATAAACTTAAAACTTACCTCATTAAAATGATTTCCTAAAGCAATAAAAACGCCTAACATCGCAACAAAAATGGCAAATAACTTTATTTTTGTTATTGGTTCAATTTTAAAAAAAGAAGAGATAATTAAAGTCCAGACAGGCATTGTCGCAAATATAAGCCCAGCCCGTCCAGCAGTAGTAAATGTTAGACCTAAAGTTAACAAAATTGGAAACGCTGCAAAATAAATTAAACCTAGAATAGAAATTATATGTCGATCCGATTTATTTATTTTACTGAAATTTAATTGCTTCCAATAAATTACAAATAAGATAATAGCTAATAGGAACCAACGTAAAAAACCCAATGTGAAGGGATCTGTTTGTGGTAATGCTAGGCGTGTAAATACAAGTCCACCACCACCCAAACCTGCAGATAAACTGGCAAATATTATTCCTATAAAAACATGGTGATTAGCCATTAAATCTTCCATAAAATAGTAAAAATAATGTTCAAGTATAAATATATGAAAATATCAAATTAAGAAATCAATTTAATGATATTCTGGATTTAAATCGTAAATTCTGTAAACTTGAATTTATGAAATAAGATCTAGGAAAGAATTTTACAATGTCTAATTTTTCACAATTATTTACTGATATAAAAATTGGTACTCTTAAATTAAAAAATAGACTGGTAGTCGCACCTATGACGCGAGTTAGCGCAACTCCAAATGGTATTCCAACTGAAATAATGAGAGAACATTATGAGGATTATGCAAAAGGTGGTTGGGGTTTAATTATCACTGAGGGAACCTACATTGACGAGCAATATTCCCAAGGTTATCGAAATCAACCTGGCATAGCAAATAAACAACATATAGATAGTTGGAGAAAAATTGTAGAGGCTGTGCATAAAACAAACACACCTATTTTTTTGCAATTAATTCATGCAGGCGGACTTATACAGGAAAATATTTATAACAAATANGCCATCGCCCCCTCTAAAACAGAATTACTTGGCAAGATGCTTCCTCATTATTATGGAGAAGGAAAATTTCCTGTTCCTATGGAAATAACAAAACATCAAANANNAGAGACAATAAAGAATTTTTCTTTAGCGGCAAAAAATGCAATGGAGGCTGGTTTTGATGGAGTCGAAATTCATGGGGCAAATGGATATTTATTAGATCAATTTCTTACATTGTTTTCTAATCAACGTGATGATGAATATGGAGGAAACATTGAAAATCGCATTCGTTTTCATTGTGAGGTTTTAGAATCTATATTAGNCACTGTTAAAGGTAAAATTCCAGTTGGAATGAGAATATCACAAACAAAAGTGAATAATTTTGAATATGAGTGGCCAGGAGGAGAAGAAGATGCTGCTTTTATATTCAAAAAAATGAAATCGATAGGACCTAATTATTTGCATATAAGTACTCACAAAGGACTGGAACCAGTTTGGCAAACAGAAAATAATCTATCATTTTATGCTAAAAAGTATTTTGAAGGAACAGTCATAGCCTGCGGTGGACTTCATATTCCAGAAAGAGCTGAAAACTTGCTTAAAAATAATGAAGCAGATTTGGCAGCGGTTGGAAAGGGTGCAATAGCTAATCCCAACCTTCCAAAAGATATTCAGTTAGGCAGGTCTATAAATGAATTTGTACCGGAAATGATCCGACCATTAGCGACCATAGAAAATACCCGGAATTGGAAAAAAAGTAATATTTAAGTTTTAGAATATTCGTTCTAATTTTACGATAAGAACATGTAAATGAAAATTGTTTGACGTTTCAAACTAATTATTTAGAGATGATATCGTTATTTTTGTTTAACATTGTTATTTTAAAGCCAATTATTAAAAAGTTTTAAAGTTTTATATTTACAGCCATTGTAATCGGGTTTCAACTTTAGTTAAGTTTAAATAAATTTTACAATATAGGAAAATATTATCACTAAAATGATTGAATTTAATAATGTTGGACTAAAATTTGGCGATANTCGTATNATAGAAGATTTGAGTTTCTCAATAAACCGAGGAGANTTTTTCTGTATTTTGGGGCCTTCAGGATGCGGAAAATCNACTACTCTTAGGCTTATNGGAGATTTATTAAAAGATTATTCAGGGAAGATAACCATTGCAGGAAAGTCCCCCACTGAGTGTTGGGACCAAATGGCTTATGTTTTCCAAAATCCAAGACTACTGCCTTGGAAAAACACACTTGATAATGCAGCATTTGGGTTGGAAATGAGGCATCCTGATATGAGCAAAGAAATTCGAAATGAAATTGCGCTTAAACAATTAACAAAAGTTGGACTTGGGAGCGATATTAATAAGATGCCTTTAATGTTATCTGGCGGCGAAAGACAACGTGTATCACTTGCACGAGCACTTTCTCTTGAGCCAGAGATAATTCTTATGGATGAGCCATTTTCAGCTTTGGACCCAAATACAAGGAGAATACTGCGTTCTCAACTTGTACAACTTTGGCAGGACATTGGAATGACCATCATATTTGTTACACATGATATTGATGAGGCCCTAGAACTAGGAGATAGGATTATAGTATTGGGTACGCGCCCTTCAAAAGTTGAAAAAATAATAAATCCTTATGAAAAAAGGCCAAGAGATGTAGATATATCTGACGAATTGCGTAATATAAAAAAAGAATTAAAATTAGTATTTGAAAATTTAGCAAAAACAAAGGTGAATTAAATGAAAAGAATATTTATAGCATTCTCGTTTTTTATTATTCTCAGTCCATCTTTAATGGCGAAGGAATTGATAAAGTTTGGGTATTTAGCTGACCCAAGTCATGAAGCTGTTATGTGGGCGCTAAAAAATGGTAAGGTCACTTCAGATATTATTGAAGTGAAAGCGGACGCGCTTCAAATTCCAGCACTCATTCAAGCAACTGTATCAAAAACTTATGANGTGATTCAGACAGCTGGAATGGCTATTCCAAGGGCACGCTCAAAAGGATTAGACCTAAGAATTGTGGGAACTGCGCTTCGGTATCATACAGGAGGTGAAGGTTCAGATATTTGGGTTAAAAGTGACAGTGTACTGCAATCTGCAGCTGATTTAAAAGGTAAAAAATTAGCAGTTTATTCTCTTGGTTCTTCTGGAATTACTCTCATCAGAATAGCCCTTGCGAATGCACATGGGTTTAATGTGGATTTAGAAAGTGGAGATATCGAGTTTGTNGAAATGCCTCCTCCAGCTATGCCAGCAGCTTTAGANTCTGGTACCATTGATGCCGCCACACTAATTCATTCGCAAGCTTATCAGGCGCAAAACACTAAATCATTTCGTTCAATTGTCTCGACCGCTCCAGATAATTATAAAAGTTTTGGTGTAAGAGGTGTCTCAGCTGTTCTTGCAGGTTATGGTGAAAAATTAGATAAAAANCCAGAAATACACAAAGAATTTCTCCGTCTACTTCATCAATCCGTAGAATACGCAAAATCAAANCCTGACGAAGTTTTTAAAGCTGTAGCAAATGAAAATGATACTGATGAAAAATTTCTTCAACGTTGGTTTGCTGAATATAGTGACTTTCCAGTTTTGATGAGCAACGATGATATGAAAGCNATACAAATGTTATGGGATGAGTCAGTAAAGCTTGGAATGCTCAAATCTGCTCCAAATGTCNGAGATACTATTTGGACTGAAACTATTATTGTGGACTAAATACAAAAAAACCCAGAAAATTAAATTGAAATGAATATCATTTTTANCAATCTAAAACTTTTTGTTTCGATAGTTTTCTGGGCTTTTCTGATAATAGTCTGGCAAATATATTCAGGCTTCATGCCTTCATATCAATTGCCTTCACCAATGATGGTTGCAACAGCTATGTTGAACATAGTTTTAGATTTAGACTTGATACAACAAATTGGATTATCTCTTTTTCATATAATAGCTTCGATTGTTATTGCTTTTTGTGTCGGTACTTTCTTCTCTGTTCTACCATTATATAATGCACATTTTGAGTTTTTTATTGACCATCGACTTACACCTTTTCTAAATTCATTTTCTAGTGTTGGCTGGTTATTTATCGCAATATTATGGTTTGGAATAAATTCATTTACTGTAATTTTTGCGGTTACAATGGTTCTGATCCCATTTGCAATTATTAATCTTAGGACTGGAATATTGGAGATGGATACAGAGATTTTAGAACTTGGAAGAAGTCTTACAAGGACTACAAAAAAATTATTATTCAGCTTAAAAGCTCCAATGCTTTTTCCTTATGCCTTCGCAACCCTGAGAACAAGTTTTGGAGTAAGTTGGAAAGTGGTTTTGACAGCAGAATTATTTGGCGGTGCCGGAGGAATGGGGTACATCCTCAACAAATCTAGACAAGAATTTGAAACTGAGATGATTTTTGCAGTTATAGCATTCATTATTACCTTTGTAATAATAGCAGAAATTTTGTTTTTTTCGCCAATACAAAGACACTTAGATAAAAGATATATTCGTGATTAATTCATTAAAAATTGTGAATCCGATATCGGAAATAATTATCATAACTTTTTGTATTTTTTGGTGGTTTATTGCCAAGGATATACCAGATTTTATTTTGCCTGAGCCTTTAGAAGTGTTGGAGGCCTTATTTCAGTTAGCTGTAACTCTAGAGAGTTTCCAACACATAGCTATCAGTATGTTTAGGGTAACGGGCGCTTTAATTTTTGCTACTATGGTTTCAATTTCTTTAGCAATTTTATCAAGGACAAACTATGTTTTTACTNTAATTATAGAAAACAACATATTGATTGTTNTAAATAGTTTTCCTTCTATAGGCTGGGCAATTTTAGGGGTTATATGGTTTTCTATTTCAGATATTACGGTTATTTTTGTCGAAATAATGATAATAATACCCTTTTGTCTGATTAACTGTATTCAAGGGTTTCGGCAAGTTGATAAAGAAATTAAAGAGATGGGTATTAGTTTTTCTAGAAATCGTGTTTTGACATTTTTAAAAATCGACTTACCTCTTGCTCTTCCCTTTATAATCGCAGGAATTAGAATTTCCTATGGAATTGCATGGAAAATAGCTATAATAGCAGAATTATTTGGAGCTAGTTCTGGTCTCGGTTGGCTTCTCCAACAGGCACAAACTAACGCAGATTCTGAAAAAGTCTTGGCAATCTGCCTCTTAATTGTTTTACTTTTTTCGGCTATAGACTTTTTACTTTTGAAACCAATTGCCAATAAATATTCCATAAATATAAAGGAGAGCTAGTTTGACAAAAATTACACATAGGATTGGCCCTGCCCCTTTCATTTCTGTCGATGAATGCGGTGATGGAGATTTAGTAATTTTACTGCATGGAATTGGCGGAAATAAGAAAAACTGGATCCCAAATATGGAGAGTTTTTCAAAACATTTTAAAACAGTTGCGTGGGATGCAAGAGGCTATGGAGATAGTGACGATTATGAAGGAGAATTAAACTTTGATGATTTTGCTGCAGACTTAAATAAAGTTATTGAATATTTTTCATATGAAAAAGCTCATATTGTTGGATTGTCAATGGGAGGAAGAATTGCATTCACTTTTTTTAAAAACTTTCCTACTAAAGTTGCTTCCTTAGTTCTGTGTGATACGCATAAAGGCTTCAAACATTTCAGTGAAGAACAACAGAATGAATTTATTAGGCTCAGAAAGGAACCCCTTATTTCAGGCAAGGAGCCGCGTGATATTGCACCGATTGTGGCTAAAACTCTTATAGGGGATGTTAATAATAAAAACGTATACGACCAACTAGTAGATTCCATGAATAGATTGCATAAATTTAGCTATATAAAATCAATAGAAGCGTCCGTCAAAAGTGACCATACTGATATTTTGAGCAAAATTAATGTTCCAACCCTTGTTGTGGTTGGAGAACTAGATAGTCTTACACCACCAAATTTAGCAAATGAAATAGCAAATGAAATACCTGGTGCTAAACTAGAAATAATCACTGGCGCTGGGCATTTATCAAATATTGAGCAACCAGAAATTTTTAATAGCAAAGTTATAAAGTTCCTGAATGAACTATAAATAAGCCACTAAATTGAATACCTTTAAAAGTAAAAGCGATATGAATAAAAATAAAAATGGAGAAGTTATAGAACTTGAAAAGGATAAATTATTTCTTCTTCAAAATATAGTTAAGTTGGATGGAAGATTAATCGCTTTTCCTCCAAATCTAACGGGTTTTGCACCATTAAATTGTTATGTCTTGAAAGAAGATACAGGAGCGTTTTTAATAGACACAGGATACCTTTATCATAAAAATTCTATTTTAAATCAGTTATCAAAGGTTATTTCCTTTGATACGCCTTTATCTATACTCCCNACTCGCGTAAATGAATTTATGACAGTTGGCAACGTAAAATCCATTTCACAAAAATTTAATACCCAAAGCTATTATCTCGCACAACCTGATGCACCAGATTGGTTTGATTTCACAGATAGAGAACGCGATCATAGTCTTAGAAAAATTCCAACCCATGTTATTGGAAAACATATTGAATGCGAAATTGGCTTTAAAACAGCTAGAGTTATAGAAATTATGTCAGCACCTTTAAGACTCATAAATACAGCATGGGTTTATGATAAAATGAGTAAAACACTTTTTACGTCTGACATGTTTACTTACGGTGTCTCTAAAAATCCCGTTGACACCTGGATTATAGAAAAAGATGACTTTTTTTGTGAAAGCCAGTTTATAAAATCTTTTATGTTGAATACTAGATATTGGTGGTTAGAAGGTGCTAAAACAAACTTGCTTCGGAAAAATATAAACCTTATATTTGAAAAATATGATATCAAAACCATAGCGCCTGGTTATGGTAAATTGTTTTGTGGTAAAGATTTGGTAGAAAAACAATTCGTTAAGTTAGACACTATCCTTGCGGAGTTTGATGTTTCGAATGCTAAAGCATATTATGTTTCTAGAAATCATTTGAGGTAATAATGCATCAAAATAGATTACCACGAGAAATTTTGAAGAACATTTTTTGGTTAGGTGACTGCCTCGTGCAGCATTATCAAGGAAAAACATATCATTCATATAATTCATCTTATTTAGTTGTAGGAAAAGATAAGGCGCTTCTCGTAGAAACAGGACACCCAAAAGATTTTAACATTCTTCATGAACAAATGATAAAGATACTAGATAAAAAGCAAGTTCCCTTAAAATATATTTTTACCACTCATCAAGAGACACCTCATGCAGGAGGTATAGCCCGTTTCCTTAATTTATATCCTGATGTAAAAGTTATTGGTGATGTNAGTGACTATCATATGGCGTTTCCTATGTTCATAGATAATTTNGAATCCATGGAGGTAGGTGAAAAAATCGATTTGGGTGGAATAGAATTTATCGCTGCTGAGCCAGTTGTAAGAGACATAAGGACTTCTTTATGGGGTTTTATTCACCCACAACGAATACTTTTTCCTGGTGATGGATTTGCCTACAGCCATTATCATTGGGATGGGCATTGTGGAAAACTTGCAGAAGAAGCAGAATCACTTAATCTGTTTGAAGTTACTTCTGTGTTTGCAGAACTTGCTTTGTTTTGGACAAATTTTGTAGACATGAATATATATTCAGAAAGGCTTATAAAGCTTATAAAGGAACTTAATGTACAATGCATTGCTCCAACACATGGATTACCAATAATGAATGTTGAGGAAACCATACCCAAAGTAATTGAAGGATTGCATGGGCCATATGAAAAAATAGCTAGTTAATACAATAACTAGTAGAGTGGTTTTTAAGTAAGAAATGATTTATTAATTTTTGTTTTACTTTAAAGTTGGCACTCTTATACCAACTAGATGGTCTCTAGAAATTAATTTAGATAATTCTTCTTCGTCCCAGTTTTCCGTTCCCGAAGGCCGTTCTGGTAAAACCAAATAACGCATATCCGCATTAGAGTCATGAACCTTAACCTCTTTATTTTTAGGAATAATAGTTCCAAATTCTTCAAGAACTCTGCGAGGTTCATGGACAACTCGTGATCGGTAGCTTCGTGATTTATACCAGGAAGGAGGCATACCGAGTAATGTTCTGGGGTAACAAGAGCATAGTGTACAAACAACGACATGGTGTGTTCTACTATCATGGGCAAAACAAATAATATCAGCAAATGACTCTAGATGAATGCCCATATCATATATTGCTGATTTTGCATCATTTATTAGTGCTTTCCTAAAAGCAGAATCTGTCCAAGCTTTCGTTACAACTGAAATCCCTCTTGCTGGGTATGTTCTTTCAAAATCATCTATTTTTTTCTGTATATCCTCTATCGAGATAATATTTTTACTATTAAGTATCTGGGCAGTTGCTAACATATCAAAATAATATTCTGGAGGTCCCTCTCCGTATTCATCCTCCTGAAAGTCGGATTGTTTATGTTTGTGTTCTATACCATCATGAAGGTGTGTAATCAATTTTGGGTCGGGTAGATCTAGAATAGGTACTTCAAAATTTTTTTTGGCAATTTTCTTTTCGTTTACCAATTCCTTCCTATTAAATATTTTTCTTTGAATACATAACTCAACAAGCGATAATCCAACTCTCTTAAAATAATCCATTTTAAAATAATTATCACCGAATGATTCTGCCGTTTTTCTTAATTCATCGAGTTTTATCAAACCTGTTTCCGGCACACATAAGACCAAGCCATTTGAAAATTTTTCCCAATAAGTCATACCATGATCATGAGTATCTATTTTATAATCAAATTCTCCACCAACATCATGAGGACCCATTTTTAGTTTATTATTCGACAATATTTTTTTCATTTATTTTCTTTATAAAGTGCAAGCTATACTATTTTAAAGTTATTAATTACAGTATAATAAAGATATTTGGTCAAGTTATTAGAAATTCAAAATTTTGTTAAATATGTCCCCAAACCCGAACAGAACTTTAAATCACTTTTCTGCTACAGAATTGGCGTCATTACTCTCTGAGGCCCAGTGTCAGCCTTCAGATATTATTAGAGATTGTTTAAAAAGAATAAAATTAAGAAACCCTAAGGTTAAAGCATGGANATACNTTAATGAAAGTAAAATTGAACAACAGTTAAATAATTTAAATCAGGTAAAAACTTTATCACCTTTATCCGGAATTCCAATGGCGATTAAAGATAATTTTGATACCAAGGATATGCCTACAGAATACGGAACCTCTATTTATCCAGATTTTCAGCCTCAAGAAGATACAGAAGTGATAAAAATTTTAAGGAATGCAGGTGTGATATTTCTTGGAAAAACAATTACCTCTGAATTTGCAGGCCCCTACCCTGGTCCCACCTTAAATCCCCATGCCCTAGACCGTACACCAGGAGTTTCTTCTATGGGTTCAGCTGCTAGTGTAGCTGATTTCATGGTTCCAATTTCTAATGGAACTCAAACAGGCGGTTCAATTATTAGACCTGCATCTCTTTGCGGAGTTTTTGGTTATAAGGGAAGTTTTGGACATATAACGGGGGCTGGCATTAAGCATTTGAAACCCTCGATTGATACAGTTGGACACTTTGCACGGTGCTTAGAAGATATAGAGTTATTAAGACAAGTGCTCACCAATGACTTAAATCTCAATAATTTTATTAGTATAAAGCTCCCAATTAAAATTGGGGTTTGTAAAACATCGAATTGGCATGCAGCTAGTATAGATACTAAAATTGCAATTAAAAAATCAATTGAATCTCTTAAGGCAACTGATTGTATTTTTGAGGAAATCAATCTTCCGCCAGAATTTGACAAAGTAATGGAACGTTCTTTTCAAGTGATTTATTCTTGGGAGTTACGAGAAGCACATNAACAAGAAATAANANATCATTNTNAATCATTTAACCCTTGGTTTAAATGGGCTATTAAATATT
>FUFK010071406.1_pt1 | contig 10420 bp, 11 predicted proteins | sample 1021851 | NCBI WGS metagenome assembly FUFK01 (sample SAMEA51879418, study PRJEB19060) | metagenome
GTCCAATAACACTATGTTATCAGCCCCTCCTTCTTCCGGTTCAAAGATCCCCCAAGTGGTAATAGCACTGTAATCAGCAGTTTCTTTCTTCGAAAACGCCGTATCATACGCCTGAAGTATGTATTTTAGGGGTGGAATCTGCTCTTTTTCCCACGATTGCCACCATTCTCGCTTAACTATGGCCGATTCGGACGTAGTTGGCGTCTGTTGCCACTGTGCATTCCATTTTCCTACAGGAAGTGACGCTTTGATGGACAATAATGCGTCTTTTTCCCAGAATTCAGGCCACAATGGCTTGTCTGAGGGTAAAATCGCAGGAAATTCCACTACTTCCCACTGATCCGCCATCATATCGCCGCCCTGAGAGGCTATTAAACGGCCTGTCAAGTCTTTTTTACCCCATCTTGTCATAACAATTATGATTGCACCGCCCGGTTGGAGACGTTGTCGAGGTCCAGAAGTATACCATTCGTATGCATTGTCGAATGCACTGTCACTCATAGCGTCCTGCTCCGAGTGCGGGTCGTCAATAACAAACAAATCAGCACCACGACCCGTGACCGCAGCACCTACACCAGCAGCAAAGTACTCACCACCCTTGTCAGTTTGCCATTTTCCGGCCCCTTTGTTGTCTTCTTTCAGGTTTGTATCAGGAAAAATCTCTTTATACTGCGGATCATCGATCAAATCCCGCACTTTTCTACCAAATCGTACCGCCAACTCCGTGTTGTGCGTGGCCTGAATTATTTTAAGCTTGGGATTCCTGCCCAAAAACCACGCTGGCATGAGAAAACTAGCAAATTCAGACTTAGAATGACGTGGAGGCATGTTGATAATCAACCGCTTCAACTCTCCCCGGGCCACCTTTTCTAGCTTTTCAGCAATAATCCGGTGGTGCCTACCCTCGATAAAGTTGTCATAAACATGGTGAGCAAAAGGCATGAAATATTCTTGCGCTTTTTCCCTTGTTTCTAATCTTTTCTTAGCCTCTGTAAGAGCCAGTATTTCTTTCAAGGCTTCTTCTGGTAGGGCTTGTAGATTCATGAGCTAACAGGGGCTGTCTCTACAGATGTAACTGTTTTTCTCTTCTGGCCCGGGCCTTTATATCCCTCTGGGATGTTCAACCTTGTATATGGTGACAAGCTTCTACCCGCTCTCATTCTGGTTCTTTCTACGGTTTTCTTGCAAATCGGACCATCCGGGCCAGCCACCAACGTATATGTGTCATCAGGACATTTGAAAGAGTCGTTACCATCTTCATCTTTTACAATCTCAGGCGGAACAAAAGGTAGATCTATTTCTACCGTGGCACCTGTTTCGGTCTCCGTCTCAGGTGTGTCATCAACTTCTACCTCGACTGTTTCTTCCTCATCATCCTCGCTTGGAATAGTTGTTTGCTCTATGACAGGAATGAACGGAGTTGTTTCATCTTTAGTTTGTTCTTCTTGAGCAACGGTTTGTTCTACGGCAGGAATATTTGTTGTCCCCTCTACGTTCTCCGCTGGAGAAAGATTTACTTTAGATGGTCCTGTCTGAGCTTCTATCTGCGCCCTACCCTCTGGTGTAAACGGAGATGGTGGAGTTGTGTCTATTTCTGGCTGACTCTCAGCCGAAGGCAACATAGCCTGTTCAATACCCGATGGGGGTCTCTGAAGTGCAGCCTCTATTGCAGCCTTTTGTATTCCTAAATCTACACGAGTTTCACCCTCTTTGGTAACAAGAGGATTGTTAAATGCTTCTTGCGTAATTCTAGCTACAACAGCGGAGTCAAGCTTGGCATTCATTTCTTCTACAAGCTCTGCACTAATTCCACCTGTATTTACAACGGAGTCTTCAGCTAACGCTCGAAGCATCTTCGCATCTTTATCCATGCGGTTTGTAATCGCACGGTCAGCAGCAGTTTGCATTTCTTCTAATGTCAAACCAAGATCCTGAAGATCTGTTACATCAATCGCGCCTTGATCCTCAAGTTGCTGATCCATAAGCATCTCTGCAACAGTAACTCTGTCGGGTGCAATCTCAGGCCGCATTGGCGTGGTATCTAAACCCGCAGCTTTTTCATACTCTGTCTGTATTCCAGCCGGATCTGTAGCAGTTTGTCCTGCTGTCGCGCTGGTAGGAACAAAGGCTTGATCGCTACCCGGCGTTTGATCTCCGCCCGGTTGTGCCGGACCTTCTGTTGTAACGTCTGGCCCCTTTGGTGCAGCAAGCTGCTGTATTCCTGTTATAGGGCCAGCAACCGTTACACCTCCACCTAAACCAGCCGTTGATGCCTCAAGGATATCTTTTTTATCCATAGGTAAATTTAACTCTGGCATAAGAGTGTTAAGAATACGGTTCGTGGCGAAACTTTCGCCGGGTCCTTCTTGAGCGGCCTCGATGGCACCTGTTCCAAGTATGGCTGCAAGCGGGTTAGCTTTACTAAGCAAAGCAACTTGTGCGGCTGTACCACCTCCGCCTAAACCAAGAGCGGCTAAATCAGTGCCTCCGCCTCCACGAGCCATTTGTTTTATTGCATTTCTTGCTAATGCATCATCTCCGTTGTTAGCGGCTAATGCTTTTTGATAAAGCTCTGTGTTTACAATTCTAGGGTCGTTATCAATAAAATTATTTAGATCTAAAGAAAGCTCACCTTTTATTGAAGCCGCTCCCGTGCCTATGCCAAGAAGAGGGTTTACAGTAGAAACAATCAATGGAAGGGCCGTGGACCCCGCTCCTTTAAGACCTTTTTGAACAGCAGTGCTAAAATCAAACCCTGTGTCCGGTCCCATCTGAACGATGTCACCGGGCTGTTTACCAGCAGCCTGTAAAAGAGTTCTGTCAACCTGACCGGGTCCATATCCTACAGCATCCTCATATGATTTAAGGTTTTTGTATATTTCCTGATCGCCCTCGTAGCTGTCCGACATTTCGGAAAATTTATCAGACATCTCCCGTCCAAAATCAAAAACTTTTTCTCCAGCTTTATACAATCCGCTTTCATCATACGGCGTAAGTGGATCATCGTCTTGTCTAAACATCTGATCATAAGTTTGCCCAAGACCAACCCCTACCGTTCCTGCACCTTCAACGATTCCCGTAGAAATGGCTTTTTGTGCGTCTCTAAGAGGCTTTGGTGTAACAGCCCGAGAAATAATATCCTCTCCGCCAAGAACCTTTATAATACTGTCTTTCAAAGATTCTTTAGGTTCAAACTGAGAAAAATCTACTGGCTCTGACGGTAAACCCATGTCGTCGTCGGTTAATCCCAAACCTGATGGCTGATCGAAACTCGCCTCTTGAGCCGACATAGGATCCAGCTTTGTTACGGTCTCGTCCATCAAAGGGATAGTTAAAGGACTAAAATCAGTTGCTAAACCGGATAAGTTTCCAGCACTTGCAAACTGTGTACCTGCCAACGCAGGAGAATCCGCTTTGTCATTCTCGTATTTTGTAGCAGCCAAGTATTCGCCAGTGTTCATCAGGCCCTCGCCTACCGGATCCGAACTGCTGTTTTTCAACGCAGACAGGACTTCCATCTCTGGATCTACGCCACCCGCATAATTAACCGTGCCCGGGGGAAGCGTACCTTCAGGTGCACCTCGACCCAACTCACCCATGCTTACGCCTGTGTAATCAAAGGCTGGACCTGTTTCTACAGGTTCTGGTTCCGGCTCTGGTCTGGGTTTAGGTCTCGGACTTGTATCCGGTGTTGTGTCAACCGCAGGTTCCGCAGCAATAGTTTTAGCTACCGCATCTGCATCAAAGTTAACGCCTAAACCTCCCGTTACAGGCTGTATGTATTTAACAGTTGGTTTATAATCCGTCTGTCCAACCTGTTCCGCATAAGAGTCAGACTCAGGAAAAAACCCTGTCGGTATGCCAATTTCGTTTGCAGGAATGTCCGTAGCCGATGCTGGGGAAGCAGCAAACGCACTACCTTCATCCAAAGAAATCTTAGCAATCGCTTCCTTCTCGTCCCTCTGAGCCGTGTTTCCAAAACGAACATCCTGACCAAGACCGTTGTCTTTACCCTTACCAGTATACGTTCTGGTCAAAAACTGAGTGCCACCAGATGTAGTCGTCTCTACCCACTCAAACCCGTCGCCAGCGTACTGCCCAGTCTTAGATACCTGACCAATTGTATTGTCTGCTTTTGTTAACGTAGTTTTTTTTGCTGGCTTATCGTCATCGTCATCCTTACTAGATGAAGCAGCTGCGCCACCGCTTGGCTCACCAAAAACCCTACGATCAAACTGCCAACTAAAAAATGGATTTTCTAACGAGTACCGCATCAGTTAACTCCTAAACTATAATTTGCACCAACCAGACTGTAACCTCGTTTGTCCAGTATACGGGTGAACTTATCCATGTTTATACCAGAATCTTGACTCAGGTAAACCATCTTGGCACCCTCACCACTAGCCCAAGTCTCAAACATAGCCAATAACTCTAGTCCAACACCCAATTTTCTATACTCTTCTCTCACATACCATAGCACATCTCGTGCAAATTTGTCAGAACTAAAGTAAAATTCGCTCATGTTGCCAGCGAAAACTCCCACAGTCTCACTACCATCTACAGCAATAATTAACACATGACCCGGCTCAACCGCATATTTTTCCGCTATATCCAAAAGTTTTTGGTCATCAAAATCAATCAAACCCGTAAACGTGCTCTCTCCAAACGCCAACATGCCCATCTCCACAAAGTCTTCTCCCAGTTTTTGCGGTAAATGGTCCATAATCATGTACTCAATCATTTCTTCTTGTATAAACTCTCAATACCACCCGGCGTCATAGCTTGCTGCATCATCTTACGCATCGGATCACCACCACTGCTCAATGGACTCATGCGACTACTTTTGCCAAATCTCGTGCCAATCCTAGGTGCCCTCGGATTCAATAAAGGTTTAATTCGCTGCTCACCAAACAAAGCCTGTATGCCCTTCATATAATCCGTCATCTTATCTTCACTTTCCTGCGGAACAATAGCGGGAGGCGCTGGCTGCTTAACCTGCTTACCACCCAAAATCTCAGCAGCATACGCCTGTGCAGCAGAGGACGGAGTTCCACGGTTCACGTTTGTCGGACCACCGTTAAACGCCATCAATGCCTTGTTATAATCACCGTCATAGTGCTTGACCAACGCTCCTAGATACTCGGCTCCAAAACGTAAGTTATCTTCTGGATCAAATCTATCTTGGATCGGAGTAACACCATAACCCGGATTCCTGCCCGTGTCGGGTCTAATCTGAGTGTATCCAATCTCATCAAGTTTTCCCCGAGCGTTTTTATCAAACTTACTTTCTTTCTCGATTAAACGTATAAAAATCTCTGGATCTACACCATATCGCTCTGCCATTTGTGCAGCGACTATTTTGTGTCTGTTTATCTCTGACATTCTAAAACCCCTGTGGCTATAAAAACACCCTACTATATTCCCAAACGAAAATACACCCGCGATTTTTTTCTAGTGTATTTGCGCCTTTTTTGCCCTGCGTGTTCGTTTGAAACTGCGATTCTTACTCTTAGACAAAACGCCTAAATTCTTGGATGAATTGTCTCTAGGATTGCCATTTTTGTGCGTAACATCCTTGCCATCGCCCTTTTTTACCTTGCCTTTCTTCATCATTGCAGCCCGGGCCGCGTTTCTAGCGGCCCTGTTTTTCTTTTGTTTATCAGAAGAATGGTAGTTTTTATACTCTGATTTGTAGTTTCTAGTCGTTGCCATAAGCATCTCCATACCCATCTAACGAAATTATACACGAATGAATCTATAAAACCAACATTATAGGGTGCACACAGAAGAACGCGGGACGCAAATATCGGGCGGTGGGGTTCGAAGGACTCTCTTCGTTCATAGGTTTTCGCCAGAGTAACCCCTATTCAATATCCAAGCTGGGTTTACAAGGCAACATGGTTCTGCTGTCTAGCTTGCCTATAGTTGTATAGCTATTTATCTACCAGAATATTTTAGGTTAGACCCCTTTGTTTTTTTGGACGATGGCCGGGCTTTCGTGAACCAAGCCCCTTCAGGTCTTGGCCCTACGGGCTTCAATCCCTATCGCAAGTACAACAGTCCTTCGGCCTGTGCGGTTTCCGAACCGCAGTCGGCAAACAGAAACATCCGTTTGATCGATGGTTGAAAAAAACCGAATGACCCTACCGATATGTGCGCTGACTCGGTCTGCGGATCCATCGCGGCGTGGCCTGTCGTCCCTGCACTTTTGCTTGGGGCAAAAGCTGCTTGGGTCTCTGTCCACGGCACGAGGACCTTGCCTTGTCGTCAGGTGCACTGTTTCTCCGTACTAACTACACACACACATGATCCTCCGTGCGGACTGTGCTCAAGCCGCGTGGCGTTATCAAAGGATGTGTCGTAAACCCCTCCAAGTATTCGGGGTCGGAATGTCCCGGTAGACGTAACATTACATGAACCTGACGTAACATCATCTTCGACATTCCAGCGTATCGCCACATTGCTGCGGACTTGCGGGCCGTAGTGTCCTCGTCCGGTGCAAGTGTATGCAGATGTCGGTGTCTAGATGACGTAACATCAGAACCCTGTAACGTAACGTCGACCGTCGTTAGCACTGACTACCCTCGCGAGGACGCTCGGCTTCCTTTACGATTCCCCAAAAAGAGATAGGCTTTTTGGGCACGATCCTTTGATCCGCTAGTAACTTGGGCACACCGACGAAGAATATGTGTGGTGTATTTATCTTAACTTTATAGGAGGCTATCATGCCAAAGTATAATTACTCTCAATATCAAAATGTTCCGATCACTCTCGAAGTTACCGTGGGTGAGGTCAAGGACTTAGTTCGTATCTTGCAAGAAGCAGGAGACAACGCGACTTCAAAGTACTCGACAGAACGAACTGCTCATCGTGAGTGGACTGCCGTTCTTCAGAATGCTGTTCGAGAAATTGAGAGCAGTATCAGTTGGGATAAGAATTCCATCAATCAACCTATCGAGTACAAGGAGACAGCGTAGCTTGGACACTTTGAATCTATTTCATACCCCAGCATCTTGGGATGAATTGATGGATTGGGTTGATCGTCACAATCGTGATGATCGACCTCATCTCATCACAGCCGCCGCAATGGGTTTCAATCTTGCGGTTCAACAGTCAAAACAGGAGGATCCAAATGACTGACCTAAACACAACTGACCTTATCAATCCAGAAAAAGCTGTAAACGACGAGTTTATCGAGGCTCTAAGCAAATCGATCTGGCTACTGTTGCAAGACAAAGTATCACAGGCGCTCGATAAACGACTCGAGGATATGGGTCATAACGACTCTGAGTTCGATATCGAAGACCACAGATGGCAGGTTGACGAGTGGATCAACACCGCTCTGGAAGAGTACGACATGTCTGGTCATGAATATCAGATCGAGGAGATGGTCAACAATCATCTCGAAGGTAAAGAGATGGAAGCAACCATCGCCTTCAAATAATTCAAACCTGCCGGGGGCGGCATTCTTTGCCCCCGGCTTTCAAACAGAAGGAACGTTATCATGAAATCAGGTATTATCTACAATGGACCCAGTCTCTTGGATGGTACGCCAATCGTTGTAATCGCAACGTTATCTAACCGTAATCGTAAGACAGGGACCGTCGTTCAGACATACATACTTTGTCGGGACATCAACCCTCTCGAAGCCAGTAAGAATGGTTCAGACGCTGCAATATGTGGCGACTGTGTCATGCGAGGCGAGGTCACTACCGATCCGAATCGTAAGATTGCAAAGGGTCGTAAGTGCTACGTCAACCTTGGTCAGGGGGTTCTAATCGTTTGGAGAGCATTCCAACGTGGCGTATATCCTGACGCTACCAATCTAACTGACAGAGTTGGACTTGGTATCAGACGCTTCGTAAGAGTTGGTACTTACGGAGATCCAGCAGCTGCACCGCCTCACGTTTGGGAACAGCTGTTGTCAGAATGTGATCACTGGACAGCATATAGTCATCAGTCAGGTTGGCGACCCGACATCGCAATGCAGTCTGCTGATACTTACGAACAGGCTCAACAACACTGGGCCAATGGTAATCGTACCTTCAGAGTTGTATCGGACGTCGAAGACATTGACTTCAAGTTCGAGGCAATCTGTCCTGCATCAAAGGAAGCGGGACATCGCGTTCAGTGCACAGCATGTAAGCTTTGCGCTGGATATAAACAAGCAAAGTCAATCGCAATAGTGGAGCATTAAAATGATTGAAGTAACGAAAGAACAGTTGGACGCCTTGCATGAAGAGGCGTTCAATCTGGAAAATAAAGCAGATTGTTTGCGTCAAGACTTAATCAATCTACAATGGACCATTAACGCACTTATACATCCAGAGGAGGATAGCAAATCGGAACAAGAAGAATACCCAGATCCAGCAGAGCGATACGAACACCTTCACCGAGAGGAACGAGAGTTCGAATTAGATTTCGACACATGGCTAGAGGAGGATTCAAATGAGTAAACTAAATACATTGGTTGAGGACTGGGGGTACGAAAGTGCTCTCAGCCTTATGACGGACTACATGCACGAGGGAATCTATCCCGCAATATGCATGAACGATGGCTGTAACTACTCAACCGAAATGGAGCCAGATCAAGATCGGGGTTTGTGTGAATGCTGCGGCACGAACTCTGTAACTTCAGCAGCAATTCTTTTAGGTGTAATATGAACAGGAAGAGGGGCTTCGGTCCCTCTTCTACTACTATCATAAGTGGAGTCCTCCTTCGTCGGACGCTTTATCCATTAGACCCCGTAGCCCCCCGTCGCTCCTTCGTCGCTCCTCCCCCCAATCCGGTCGCTCGTTCCTCGCTAAAGTTTATAGTGTGCCGCTAAACGCGGTCACTTGCGCGGCGTACCCGCGCTAATTAAATTGAGTCCTCGTTCCTCGGACACAGTTTTATGGTGCTCGGCTCCTCGTTCCTCGTCGCCTCGCCTAGGAAATTTCGGCGCGTGGGGCCGCAGGGCCGCAGAGCCTCGATCACTGGGCCTCGGACCCTGATAATATATCAGCCGCGTGGGGCCGCAGGGCATCGAACATCGAACCTAGATCCTCGAACCGTTGGCCTACGGTGCTGTTGAGACCTTTTTCTAGCAAATCAGGTCCTTGGCACCCTTCAAACAAATGTATGTGCCTCGTTGAGAGGTGCTTGACCAAGAAAAAAGATGCACCACCTCGAGCATAATACGCCATATGCCACGCTATTTGATGTGGAGAAATTTTTACTGCGTTGTTTTTCACTGTTTTTAGTTCGATCCATAAAGGTATGTGGTCCCAAATCATATGAATATCAGGAACACCGCCTCCGTGCTTGTTTTCAATCCTCGTTGCGAAGCATTTCTTCGGTAGGTTCTGACGTATTGTGTTCCAAAAATTCGCTTCCGGTCCCTTGCTCATTTGGTGTGATATCCTTGTATTCTGCCTCAAGTTGGAAAACTTGTGGGTATTGCTTTCTCAGGGCATCGAGCCGCGCCACAATCTGGTCTCTGGTCATCTGGTCAACGGTATTGATGTTCTCGCGTCTATCGATGGTCAAACCACCTAATGCAGATCTTATTTTCTCTGCGTTGATGGCTGCTGAAAAATGCCCGGCCTCTTCTGCCCCTCGAGATAATTGATGCAGTCGCTCGAGTTGACCAATTGTGGTCACTCCATATCTGCGTTCTCTTTCCTGTCGAAGCTCTTCGATGTGCTCAACAACATGGGGATAGTCTCGACCATTCAACAAAACGGATGCTCTTTCATTTGCCAGTTCTGGTGAGTACCCTGCTTGTCTCGCACTTTCAGCATTCGAATAGATACCCTCGACAATGTGTCTTGCAAAAGTCATCTGCCTGTTTGTCAACTTTCGCTCGTGCTTTTCTTCAATATCTTTTTTAGTCACTGCATTAGTTCTCCTAATGTTATTTACCGTATTAATACCGTATTAATTTCTGTTGTCTATATTACGTTTTTTACACCCAACACCCACTTTTTTTCATTTTCGAAAATCGGATCAGGGCATATTGCAGGATTTAATACACCTGTAACGTATTATAATACGCTCATAATACGGTTGGGATATGGGTGCTAAGTCTCTGTATACAAACAGTTTATCGTTCCATAATACGTTTAATACGCTGTTTCGACGTTTTTCAAAAACTTTTTTTATGTAAAGGGGGGGTCAAAAAGTATTATATGAAAGTTTTTTTATTTTTTTTTATCAAATCAACTTGACAAACCTTTGACAAGTCCCCATATGTGTAAAACGCAAGAGGAGAATTTTAAAAATGGTAAAGACACCACAAGTAACCCCAGACTGGGTAACAGGCATTTACATCGGCAACGGTGCAATTGCTAAGAAAAATGAACAAGGCGAATACAGCCGCAAGGACAAAAAAGAATTTTTACAGAATGCATTGTCTGCATTGTTCGAGATGACTGAAGC
>FUFK010077273.1_pt1 | contig 10420 bp, 10 predicted proteins | sample 1021851 | NCBI WGS metagenome assembly FUFK01 (sample SAMEA51879418, study PRJEB19060) | metagenome
TTACTGAGGGGTAAATCTTCATCTATATACGCAATGTCTTGCATCGATTTATGAACAAATATCTCTCGTGGTATGTTGGCAAAAGCAGATAAAACCATTTCGTCAATAACTTTATTTGGCCTAATCTGACTTTCGAGCATAATTTTTCTAGCTTTGGTAAATGATTGATTGTTCATTTAGTAACTCATAAATGCCTTAATAAACCTTATATATAAACGCTTATAATGCTAACGCAAATACAATTCAATGCTGGTTTTTATCAAGAGAGCATAAAAACTATAAATTTTATTTTTTAGGCTATTAAAAAAGAGAGTTGCCAAAATAAAATAAAAAGACTCTCCCTTTGGAAGAGTCAATGTTTATAAAAATATTTTTAACGCAATAGCGGTTTATTCTGCTGCCGTCTTATTATTTCTCATATCTGAACTAGCAGAGGTAACATCAGGCATTACTTTTTCCGCAGCTAAAATCATAGAACGTCTTGCTAATTCAGGAGATGCCCAATCTTTTCCGGCATAAAGGAGGGTACCAAACTCTCCCACCTCATCCTGAAACTCCAAAATCTCATCAGTGACTTTATCAGGTGTTCCCCAGATAATGAGTTTATTACAAACATCTTCNAGNGTAACTTCATCATCTGGNTGTTCGCGGTAAGTTTTAAAAAGCTCAACTCGATTATGTTTNCGCATCTTNGTCAATAACTGGTTATAATAAAAGACATAGGGGCTATCTGGCCCTAATGCATATTCTTTAGCNGTAGCTAAATCGTCNGCAACAAANACTGATTTTGCNACGCGCCAGTTTGCTGGGTCAGCAGGCCTNCCNACTCGATGACAACCCTCTACGTACTTTGGCCAATGCGTTTTAACCCATTGAGGCATCAAGAAATTAGCGCTAATGGGCTCCCACCCTCTGGCAGCTGCCTCTGTTACACCTTTGGAAAAAGGTGCAACAGCGGTTACCACAATAGGTGGATGTGGTTTCTGCAATGGCTTGGCCATTATGCCCTGCCCTATATCCGTTAAAGATGTTCTTTCAGTAGTAACTTTCCAATACTTTCCTTCGATATTGTAGGGAGCCTCNGATTCCCAAATTTTAAGAACAATATCTATACCTTCTAAAAACATTTCATTTCGATTATTATCTAACGTACCAAAAACCTCTGCATCTGACGCTAAACCACCAGGAGAAATTCCAAAATTTAACCTTCCATCTAACATGTGGTCTAACATTGCCACTTGACCAGCAACATGAGCAGGATGTGAATTGGGTAAATTAACAGTACCTGTGCCTAGACGTATTTGTTTTGTTTCGGCAGCTAGTGACGCAACAAACATTGCACAAGACGTAATATTTTCTGCCGCGTCTGTAACATGCTCCCCTACATATGCCTCTGAAAAACCAAGTTCGTCTGCGAGCAAGAACGCCTCTCTATCTTCTTTTAGACTAACACGCCAATCTTTATTGACTGGGTGTATAGGCATCGTAAAAAAACCAATTTCCATAATATATAACCCTCTAAATTTAAGCCGGCACCAATTAATCAAATCCTACTGTAGTATATATGTTTTTTTTTGCTCAAAATAAAATAATATTATTTTACATATGGTATAATTTTTTATTATACCAATAACAATACTCATTTTATTTTAACGGATGATAAATATGGCTTCACTTCGTCAGCTAAATTCTCTAATTGCGGTTTATGAGGAAGGATCTTTTACTGCAGCGTCAGAGCGAGAAAATGCAACTCAATCCGGAATTTCTCAACACATAAGCGCAATAGAAAAAGAATTAGGAATTAACTTATTCACCAGAAATTCTAATGGAGTTATTCCTACCACCATATGTCACGGATTTTACAAAAGATCTGTTGAGGCTATCCGAACATTAAAAACAGCTGAACAGGAGGCAATGAACGCAGGAAAAGGTCTTTCTGGAAAGGTTAATGCTGGTCTAATGCCCACATTTACTAGGGCTGCATTGGCTCCTGTTTTAAAATCAATTTCGACAACACATCCAAATATAGAAATAAGTGTAGTTGAATCCTACAGTGGCAGCCTTACAGATATGGTAAAAGCAGGAGAACTAGATTTTGCATTAGTTCCTGTAATGACTGGAACTCAGGGAATAAAATATTCAAATTTAGTAAGAGACCGAGAAGTTTTAGTCTCATCTCCATCGTTTGGAAATAATCAAGGAGAAGAAATTTCTTTAAAGAATCTTGCTCCACTGAAAATAGTTTTACCTACAAAAGCAAATATCCGACGAATTAAATTAGAGGATTATTTTACAGCTCATTCAATAGAGATTGCAAACATTATGGAAATGGATTCTATGATTGGAACCTTAGAATTAGTGGGGTCAACAGACTGGGTAACTATTCTTCCATATTTAATATGCGTNCCTGANACNCATTCTAATTTGAGACATATAAACCCAATATGCGAACCAAATATATACTCCGATTTTGTGATTATAGAACCAATAGGTAGGTCATTAACACCACAAGCTACTTTCTTCTTAAAACTATTAAAAGAAGAGATTAGTTCNATAGCATGGCAAGAAATACAACCNAATAGGTATATGAATTAATTNAGNAAAATAAAAACTGATACCTTAATTTTATTTCTTTCCGTTATTAGATTTTGCCTAATGCTCTTAAAANCCGTTCTGGCGTCATTGGCATTTGCCATATTCCGCAATTAAGAGGTGATAGCGCATTATTAACTGCATTCATGATAGCAGCAGGCGCACCACCGGTACCCGCTTCCCCTGCCCCTTTTGCACCTAAAACAGAAGTTTTAGTGAAGGTTTCAACATGAGCAACCGTTATTTCTGGCATTTCACTAGCCATAGGTACCAGATAATCTGCCATGCTAGCATTTTTCATTTGCCCATCAGCATCATAAACACATTCTTCATATAGTGCACCTCCNATACCTTGAACTACTCCCCCTCGAATTTGGTCATCAACAAGTTGAGGATTAATAACTCTACCACAATCTTCTACAGCCCAAAAATGCAGAATTTTTATTAAACCAGTATTTGTATCAACTTCGACATGAGCAGCCATAGCACCGTTCGTAAACACAAATGGAAAATCTGTAACTCGGTAATGACGAGTAGCAATTAATTCGGGCTGAAGGTNNTTTGGTAACTCATTNCCACGGTAATAAACAATNTTNGCTAAATCGCCCAAAGAGATTTTTTGCTCTCCTGAAGATTTCAAAACAACTTCTCCAAAAGAAATATCTAGCTCTTCAGCTTTTGCCTGTAATATAACCGCTGCTGTACTTAATACTTGTTCNTTTAGAGCNTAAGCNGCCTGAAGCATNGCTTCTCCNCCGATNCCTGCTCCTCTTGATGCCCATGTACCNCCNCCATAAGGCACNGTAGCAGTATCTCCAGTTGTAACCTTNACACGCTCAATGGAAACGCCAAANACATCAGCTGCAATTTGCTGCAAAATAGCATTGGTTCCCTGCCCTTGTTCGGTGACAGATGATGAAACATGAAGAGCTCCAGCTGCATCAAGTCGCACAGTTGCTCCGTCCTGAGATGCTATTGGCGCACCACCGATTCCGTAAAACATCGGAGATGGGTTTGTAACCTCTACCAAAGAGACAAAACCAATTCCCCGATAAATTCCTCTTTTTCTATGCTCCTCTTGGTCTGAGAGCAACTTATCATAATCCATTATTTTCAATAATTTATCTAGACACGCATGATGTGATAAATCATCAAAACGCATCCCTGTTGCAGATTTTGTGGGATAAGCATCATCTGGGATAAGGTTTTTTTTCCTTATTTGAACCGGATCCATCCCAATAACTCGAGCTGCTTCCTCAAGCATACAATCTGAAATCGCCATTGCTATAGGATGACCAACTGCTCTATATTGACACATTAGAGTTTTATTTTGAAATACAACATTGCCAACTGCGTGATAATTCTCGAACTGATANGGAGCACCAGTTAAATTTAGTATTTGATTGCACTCTATTGCGGATGTTCTGGGATACATAGAAAACGGTCCAATCCCTGTAAAATCATTAAACCCCATTCCAACAATACTTCCATCTTTTCGAACACCTATCTTAGCATTAACAACATGATCTCGAGCGTGAATGTCTGTAACAAAACTTTCAAGTCTATCGGCTGTGAATTTTACCGGTCTTTTTAATAACTTAGCAATTATTGCTGTTGCGATTTCATCACCATAAGTATGCACTTTTATCCCAAAAGAACCACCTACATCATGAGCTACAACACGAACGTTTTCTTCTAACATATTGAGATGCTTAGCTAATATAAATTGCAACATGTGTGGCGCTTGACCTGCATAGTACATTATTAGCTCATCATCTCCCGAAACATAGTCACAAACAGTAGCACGTGTTTCCAATGTAACTCCTGTATGTCTGCCGAATTTCATTTGTTTTTCGACTACGACTACATCATCACCCGAAAGTGCCTCATCTAGGCTGCCAACCTCAACCTCACGCTTCCATGCTAAATTGCTGTCATATTCTCTATGAATAAGGGGAGATTCTGAAGACAGGGCATCCATTGTATCAGTTACAGCTGGCAATGGTTCATAACTAATATTGATTAATTCAAGGGCATCCTCGCCCAAAGCCCTTGAGGAACAAACAATTACTGCAACTGGTTCTCCTTGCCAACGCGCAACGTCCACGGCCAATGGATATTGGGCTGGTGATCTTAGACCAGGTAAATGACTTAACACACCAACATAAGGTTCTACATGCTTTGCAATGTCGTTACCCGTATAAATAGCTATAACACCTTTTGCTTTTTCTGCCTCTTTAATATCAATTGAAATAATTTTTGCATGCGCGTGAGGAGATCTTAAAAAAACGGCATGCACCATTCTAGGTAGCTGAATATCATCTACATAATGACCTTTCCCTCTCAGCAGACGCGAAGCATCTGATCTTGGAATAGACTTTCCAATATAGTCTGTTGGCTTATCAAAAACAGTTGTTGGACCAGTCATTAATTTTGCCTCTCTTCTATTGTTGTGCAAATAGCATCAACTATTGCTTGGTAACCGGTGCACCTGCAATAATTTCCTGATATGTGTTGTTTTACTAATTCTCTATCAGCTGGATTACCTTGTTCAATATACTCGATGGATGAAGCAAGCATTCCTGGGGTACAATAACCACATTGCAAAGCATTTCTTGTATGGAAGTTTTTAATTAGATCTGATGCATTTTTATCAGTTTCATATCCTTCTATAGTTGTAATTTCTGAATCATCAGCTTGCACCGCTAAGGTCAGACAACTTCGAATTGTTACTCCATCCAAGAACAGAGTGCATGCGCCACAAACTCCATGCTCACAGCCCACATGCGTTCCAGTAAGGCCAATTTTTGTTCTAATGAAATCTGCCAAATTCATCCTTACTGGCACATCTTCGATATGCTTTTCACCGTTAATAGTAAGAGTTATCTGAGCTGTCTTTGTCATTATTTTATCCCCTCTAATGCACGCTCAAGGACTACTTTTGCAAGATGCTTTTTGACCTCTGGACCTGCATTTATATCTCCCTCAAATTGTATATCTTCCACAGCGGATTGTGCATTTTCTATTATACTCTGTGAAAAAATCGAGTTGCCAGAAAGTACTTTTTCTATGGATGCGATACGAAGCGCTTTTTCTGCGACCCCAAAAAAGGCAACTCTTACTGTTAAATCTTGATCTTGCGCTATACAAACACCTGCCATTGCGTAGTCGCCATGACGTCTTGCTATTTCATAAAAACCAAATTTTTGCNTNGGCNGTGCTTTTGGNAAAATAATTTTNGTGATCAACTCATTAGAGGAACAAGCAGTTTCGTAAANCCCTTTAAAAAATTTATTTGCNGGTTCTTCTCTAATACCTTTATTTGAAGAAACNTCTACTTTTCCATCTAACGCAAGTAAAACAGCTGGTAACTCGGCCGCAGGGTCTGACAAGCCAATTGAACCACCAATTGTTCCTCGATTACGGATTGCTGGGTGTGCAATATGCGGAATTACCATGGTAATTAATGGACAAAATTTTTGAATAACATCACTATCCTGTAATTCACAATATCGAACCATAGCACCAATCTCTACTGCTTTGGGAGTGTCGGTGATTAGAGAGAGTTCAGAAACACCTGATATGTCAACGATAGTTTTAGGTGTTGCCATCCTGAAATTCATCATTGGCATAAGGCTTTGCCCGCCAGCTAAAATTTGACACTCTAATTCATCTTTTTCTAGCAATGACAAAATACCTGGAATAGAATTTGGTTTTTCATAACTAAAATCAGGCGCTTTCATTATAATTGTCCTATTTAAAATTTTCTTCTTTTAATCTTGCATTCTTTGCAGATGACCATAACAATTATTAACGATTATCTATTTCTTCAAATTAGACAACCCCAAAATAGGATTTTCAATGACAAATATGACACAAAAATCTGAAGTAATTATGTCAATGTCTGCAACTGGCGAAACACATGCTAGAACTAAAATTAATATTCGTGATGTAAGCTCTGTTATTGACGAACCAGAAGCAAGAGGCGGCACGAATCAAGGCCTAACTCCAACAGAAACCTTAATGGCATCATTAATAGGGTGTACAAATGTTATTAGTAAGAGAATCGCCCACAAAATGGGCATCGAGTTAGGAGAAATGGATATTCAGCTCAGTGCCAAGTTTGACCGACGAGGGACAATGCTTGAAGAAGAAATAGATGTTCCTTTTTCAGAGGTCACAATGGATATTGAAATCGACACTGACGCAACTGAAGAACAAATTAATATGTTAAAAATAGATTTAGCAAAATTTTGCCCAATAGCTAAAGTACTTCGTGGAAGTGGTGTGAATATTATAGAAAATTGGATCATAAATCCTTTGTAGAAGCAAATTATTATTTTAAATCTGAGTTAATACCCATGTAAAAAAAAGGAATTTTTATGGCACATACATTGATACCAGATACTGCAGCACCAGAATTATCATTACCTTTAGTGGGAGGCGGAAGATGGGTTTTGTCTGAACAAAACCCCAAACACTTCACAATGGTTATTTTTTATCGTGGGCTTCATTGTCCAGTATGTAAAAATTATCTTGGCACACTAAATTCAATCATGGAAAAAGTTTCAGATTTAGGGTTTTCAGTAGTTGTTGCTTCAATGGACTCGAAGGAACGTGGCGAACAAACTAAATCTGAATGGGGTCTTGATAAAATTAACGTTGCTTATGGATTAGACATTGAAACAGCAAAAAAATGGGGCTTGTATATTTCAACTTCAATAAAAGAGGCAGAAAATGACATCTTTTGTGAGCCTGGATTAATGTGGATACGCGCAGATGGTAGACTTTATCTAATCGATATTGGAAATATGCCTTGGGCAAGACCTGATTTAGAGACTTTAATNCCAAAGGCAAAATTCGCAGTTGAGAATGATTATCCTGCACGAGGCACAAGCAATCTTTAATTTCTAATTTATTTTTTAATTAAAAAAGGAGCAATTTAATGGCAAAGTTCACCAGACAACATATCTACGATACTGCAAAAGAACTCTCAAACTGGGGACGTTGGGGCGAAAACGACCAACTTGGTACACTAAATAATATTACACCGGAGGATATTGTTAACGCTGCAAAGCTTATAAAAAAGGGAAAAGTNTTTGCATTAGGACTTGATTTAAANGAAAAAATTCAGTCTGGTCTTTTTGGTGGTAGGTGGAATATGATACACCAAATGCTTGCCACAGGCACAGATGCAGTTGCTGGTGTACAAGACTCGGATGGAAAAACCTTTTTAAGGTATGCTGATGATGCAATAAATCTTCCTTGTCAGGGATCCACCCAGTGGGATGCGCTTTGCCATATTTTTTTAGATGATAAAATGTATAACGGATATCCTGCTACAGATGTCACTATTCACGGTTCAAGCAATCTTGGAATTGAACATGTCAGAGACAAAATGGCCGGCAGAGGAGTTCTTTTAGATATAGCTCGATTTAAAGGCGTCGATAGCTTAGAAGATGGCTATCCAATAACCAACAAAGACCTTGATGATTGCGCAACTTCCCAAAATGTCCAGATAAAGAAGGGGGATTTTGTAATTGTAAGAACAGGGCATCAAGAACGTTGCCTTGCCAAGAAGGATTGGACTGGTTATGCAGGCGGAGATGCCCCAGGTCTGGCGTTTGAAACAGCCCATTGGATCAAAAATCATGATATTGCAGCAATATGCGCTGATACCTGGGGATGTGAAGTACGACCAAATGAAACAGATGAGGCAAACCAGCCATGGCACTGGGTTGTGATACCAGCAATTGGTATATCAATGGGAGAAATTTTTTATCTCAAAGAATTGGCAGAAGATTGTAAACAAGACAAAGTATATGAATTTTTCTTTAATGCTCCNCCTCTACATATCCCNGGAGCTGCTGGTTCACCAATAAATCCTCAAGCAATAAAATAATGCTTAAATTATGGGGAAGAAAAACGTCCTCCAATGTCCAAAAAATATTATGGGCATTGGAAGAACTAGGGCAGACATATGAGCATGAAATCGTAGGCGGAATTTATGGTGGAAAAGATAAAAAGGAATACGCTTCAAAAACACCAACCAAATTAGTTCCTGTGCTAGAAGATGGCGATATTGCGCTCTGGGAAAGTCACTCTATTTTACGTTATCTGGCAAAAAAATTTCCTGAATCAAGCATTGGAATAAAAGACATNCGTAAAGAAGCAGAGATTAATTGCTGGATAGATTTTAGTAGTAGCGCATTTCAACCTGCTGTTATTGGTTTATTTTGGGAATTAGTTCGCACGCCATCAAAACAGCGTTCAAAAGAGAATGAAGAAAAACAATATAAAGCGTTAATATCCGCATCTATGATAGTTAGCAAACAATTAGAAAATAGAGATTTTTTACTTGGAAATTTCACTATAGCAGATATTGCACTAGGAACTCTAATGTATAGAATGAGNGATGTTGCTNCTGATTTGGCNAAAACGGAGCCNCTCAGAAGCTGGTATGACAAACTNCAAACACGACCAGGCTACACAAAATTTGTTGCCACAAGTTATGAAGAATTGCGTGCAAAAGACTGATAAACCTTAATTTTATACCACAATTGTAGCCGTAGTACTTACTATTTCATGTAAATTAGGATTGCGACTTCCATCTTCATTACCTCCTTCAGGATCCACAAAAATTGTGGCACCTAAATCACGAGCTCTATAATGAGCCCGAGCAGATGCTGCTACTCTTTCTTCAGAATAAGCGGCTAATGCATCGGGAATATTTGAAAAGTTATCAAGCGAATTTGCAAGGCATAACGCATCACACGCAGCTTTAGTAACGCCCATTCCAACATGTGGACGCGCAACGCAAGCCGCATCCCCTACCAAACCAACATTGCCATACCCCATGATTGGCGAGTGNTGGTCNTAAATTGGNGTAAAAAAAGGCATTTCTGATTTTTCTAATATCTCAGCAAAATTTGCAGGTAGGATTTGATGAGCAGTTTCGGTGAAACGCTTCATCACATCATCTCGCACAAGAGGNGGTGGTATTGAAACAGAATAGTAATTTCCATTATTNTCNGTCAGCATATCTNTCAATTCATCCGCTTNAACNCCAATATACCANACGAAATTATATCTNCGGCGCCCTTCTCTAAGGTCATTTCCAATGCCGGCTATTGGATAACCAATTATCTGGCTACCCGTGGGCACAAAAAAACCAAATGTTTTAAATACATCTGAGCGCACTTCCTCTGACAAATCAGACTCATTAGCCAATGCCCTCCATACAACATAACCAGAAGAGATTGACTTGACATTAGGTAACATCTGAGCCCGTATATTAGAACCAAAACCATCTGCGCCAATTACCAGATCAGCCTCTATTTCTGTTTTATCATCCAAAATCGCAATTGCTTTATTTTGCTCCTGCCGATAACCAATAGCCGNTCTNCCTAAATGATGATGCTNATNAGGATGAGAGGCACGTAAAAGACTATGTATTCTATCCCAAGACGTAACTATTTGGGGAAACGGTAATCTGAGCAGCTCATTCCCATTTTTATCATATGCTGTTCTATCCTTCACATAAACACCCAAATCATNGGTAGTAATGTCAATTGCTCTAAGTGCTTCTATTAACACATCATGTGTTACTATCCCTGCACCTCTNCCTGATAATTCGATTTCAGTACGCTCAAAAACGTCTACCTGCCACCCAGACTTACGAAGAGCTGCTGCAGCAAATAAACCACCAATNGAACCACCACAAATAATAGCCTTTTTCATAATATTCCTTAAAGAAAGGTTATCCATTAAACTTGAACAAGCTTATTAAAGATATAGACTGATACAACAGATAATCTATCTTGTTCAT
>FUFK010058057.1_pt1 | contig 10418 bp, 10 predicted proteins | sample 1021851 | NCBI WGS metagenome assembly FUFK01 (sample SAMEA51879418, study PRJEB19060) | metagenome
AATGCGGAGGGGTGGCCGAGTGGCTGAAGGCGCCGGTTTGCTAAATCGTTAGGGGAAGAAATTCCTCTCGGGGGTTCGAATCCCCCTCCCTCCGCCATTTATCTATCTTAAAATATTGATTTAATTGAATTAAATTTTTATTTTTATATATTACCCACAGCTTTACCCACAACAAAATTTGATATTGAAAATCCCAATTTTGACTGGGGTTACTGCACCCTTTTCCTGATTAACAACTGTGAATGATCAGGAGCCCCTCCCAATTGACCGTGGTCCATGGAATACTGACCAGAGTTCAATGATGGGTTATTGGAGTTGGTGTTAGTTAGTTTTGTTTGAAATTTAAATCCCATGATTTGAGATATGAGGCAATATCTAGAATGTTTGAAAAAGGATTGAATGTTCCAGAAGTTGCATCCATCANTGGTCATAAGACGGCTAGTCAATTATTTAGATACGTTCAAGTTAATGCTAGATTATGAGCTTGAAGAGCTATTCACTGATCAAATAAGAGTTAATGCGGTGATGTTGCTATTTAATTTTATTAAATTTATAATTTAAATATGTTTTATAAAATTTTAATTTTAATATGTTTTAGTATTTATTCTATTTTACCTATTAAAGTTTTTGGACTTGAACCAACATCTGGAATTGTTTGTTACGCATTAAAGAAAAAACAAAAAATAGAATTTTTATTTAAAAGAAATAACGACAAGATTTTTGCAAAAGTTTTCAAAAGAATTAATGGAAATTTTATAGAAGTTGGTAATGTTGTTGGTAGAAAAACATCTTCTTTCATTTTATTTGAAGATAATAGTATTAATAAAAGTTTAGATTTTGCTTGGCATCTTGATGAAGTGACCAAAAATCTTAAACCATATATTCTAAGTAAAAAAAATAATGAATTAATAAAGTTACCTGATGAACAATCCTGCATAAGTAAAAATTTTTGGTATTAGTAACTATAATTTTATTAAAGAAGAGGTATTTTAATTGAATATAAATGAAAATTTGGTGACATCACACAATCAACTTTTTGGTTACAAAAATTAAATTAGACCAATTTAATTTTCTGGTTTATTCTTTTTTTAAATATTTTTTTCTTAAATTTTTAACTGAACATTGTTTTTTAAAATGAAAATAGACCCTTTTAAAATATCTTATCCCAAGCAAAGAATATTGGAAATCAAAGAAAAAGTTGAAATGTTTCCATGGCATGAAATGCCTAAAGAAGGTGGCTGGTCTTTTGGAACAAACATAGATTACATGAAGAATTTAGCTGATTATTGGACAAAGAAATATGACTGGGAAACTGAAGAGCTTAGATTAAATCAGCAGCCTAATTATAAAACAAAAGTAGATGATATTGATATTCATTTTATTTTCAAAAAATCTTCTTCTCCTAAGGCTATTCCGTTGATTTTAATTCATGGATGGCCCGGCTCTATTGTTGAATTTCTGAATATCATTGACCCACTTTCTGAACCAGAAAAATATGGGAATAAAGACGAAATTTCCTTTGACATTATTGCACCATCTATTCCTGGTTTTGCATTTTCTGGGAAACCAGCTAATCCGATTGGACCCAGAAAAATTGCCGAGATTTTCAATAAACTTATGACGGAAAATCTAGGTTATGAAAGATATGTTGCCCAAGGAGGTGATTGGGGTAGTGCAATTTCCACATGGCTTGGTTTTAATCATTCAAAAAATTGTAAAGGTATTCATATCAACATGCTTCCAGCAAGACATATTGATGGGCCAAAAACAGAAGAAGAAAAAAATTGGGATAAGCAATTTAATATAGATTATTTCTCACAAAGTGGATATTTTGCTATACAGAGTACAAAACCTCAAACACTTAGTTACGCTATGATGGATAGCCCATTAGGTATAGCTGCTTGGATAATAGAAAAATTTTACCACTGGTCTGATTTAAAAGATGGAAGTCTAGATTTGACTTACAAAAAAGACGATTTATTAACAAATATTATGATTTACATTTTAACTAAGACATTCAATACGTCATCTTGGATTTATTATGGCAGAGTTAATGAAGGAGGACGAATACTTTCTAAAGAAGGAAGAAGGGTAGAGGTTCCAACTGGATGTGCTATTTATCCAAAAGAGTTTTTAACATGGCCTCCTAAATCGTATGTTGAAAGACTTTTTAATCTAGTTCATTGGACTGAAATGAACAAAGGTGGTCATTTCGCAGCTCTTGAGCAACCCGCTTCTTTAATAAAAGACATTCAAAATTTTTACAAAAAAGTCACTATATAAAATTAATTTATCAATTGAATTTTATTTATTTGTCAATAACATGGCAACTTAAATATATGATGTTGGAGACAAGAATGTTTTGTATCGTTTGTAGTGTTAGATATTCAAATTCAAAATTAATGCACGTAGGACATCAATATATGGCCGATAATTTTGACCCCAAAACGTTAAATGGGCTTTTAGAATTTTAAACTTTTCATTTAACTCCTGATAAGGGATTAGGCATTTTTACTTTTGATAACCAAACAAATTTGAAAAAGCATTTATCTGACATAAAAAACTTCAACAAAGATTACGAAGATAGATTTTCTTGTAAAGTCACTGTAGACACAGGAATTATTAATCCTGATTTATACTATAAAGCGTAAGATAAAATGGAATAGCGAGTAGGTTGTCATCGCCAAGATAAGGATATTTTATGAAATTATTTCATCAGTATTATTATCAACTATAACTGGATTTTCATAAAATTTTATATCAGGTGCTGAGTATCTTTCTGTTATCCATTTAACTCTATCTTCATCAAACCAACTTTTTGCATTTTTTAAATTATCAAAGCAATAAACGCCACCTGCTAAATTCTTTGAAGTATCGCATATATAATTTTTTCTAATTAAACCTGGAGTATCCTTATATATAGGAGATGTTTCTAAAAATTTTTCTTTCAAAACCGTATCGTTTAATTCTTTATCTATTTCAAAGGTAACAATTACAATTATCATTATTAATATCCCTAACTGTAAATTTATTATTTAAATTCTTTAGAAGTAAATTCGTGTACCACAATACCACGACTACCTACTACTTTTGTTATAAATGTTTTAACCATTGGAATATAATGCTTTTCTAATAAACTTTGACATGCAGCAAATGCTTTTTCATCTCTATACTCAAATAAAATTCCTACTCTGTGGACACCTTCTTTGTTCCACAGTTTTGTTAAAACTCTTCTTAGCATTCCAGCCTTATTAAATTCTTCTACAACTTTAGGTGTAAAAATTTCATTTTGCTTAGCAATATATTGTTCAAGTTCATGGTCTGACATAAATTCTCTTGTAGTNTAATTAATTAATTTTGAAGACGTCATAAAATTTCCTTTTTNAAAATTTAGAGTAAATAACTTTAGAGTATTTTAACGTCTAATAATTGTAAACACTTCATGTNAATGAANTGCTAAGTTGTTATTATGNAAATGAAACTTAATCTAAGTTTTCTAAATATTAGTTTTGTTTACTTTGATGAATTGTAGACTGAATATTGATTAGTCTATAAAATCCATAATCTCAATTAAGTATTTAAATTTTTAATTTCATCAATCATAAATTTTTTGAAAACCTTCAATCTCGGGTCATCTTTTAAATGATATTTATAACATAATGAAATATTTACCTTTGGTCCCTTTAATTCTGACAATATTTCTTCTAGGTTTATAAAACTCTCCATCCAATTGGGTAATGAAGAGATTCCAATTGAATTTTGAGTAGCTTCGACAATACCATGAATATTCGAAATTTCTAATATAGGCTCTCTAGTATTATTCTTTTCTCTTCCAATATTCAGTAACCAATTTAATCTATTTCTATTTAGAGGAGGTTGTGCTGTTTCTCCATAAGCAATGATTTTATGATCATCAAGTTCACTTATTGTTTTTGGAAAACCAAATTCTTTAATGTATTCCTTAGAAGCATAAATCTTATATTGAAACTCACAGATTTTAATTTGAATATCGTCTTGAGATGTACTTTCTGTCAGTCTAACTTCTATATCAGAAGAATAATTCAATACTTTTGGTTCTGAGTCCCTTAGGTTAAGTGCAATTTGTATTTTAGGATATTGTAATAAAAATTTATTTATCCTTGGTGTAATCCAAAGCGCGCCAAAAGCATTTGTTGCAGCAATCTTCAACTTTCCGATTGGTTCGGATGAACAAGAAAAGTTTTTTAAATTTTCAATTTGTGAAGATACTTTATTTACTTCTTTATATAATACTTGACCTTCTGGTGATAATGATAAACCTTTTGAATTTCGAAAAAAAAGTTTTGTTTTAATTTCATTTTCTAAAATACTAATTTGTCGACTTAGGGAAGAATGACTTATATTCATAATTTCAGAAGCTCTTTTTAAATTAAGAGTTTGAGAAACAATATGAAAATATTTTAAACGATCCCACTTCATAATTAAACATCTCTAAAATTTAAAATTCTTCAATTCTAATTAATGCAACTCTGAGTGTATTAATTAGATATTCAAAACGCCCTGAGATTAAGTTATTAATAATTAATTTCCTCCCTTTGATTTAAGGCATACTCTTTGTTATAGGGTATGCTTTTATCAAATAAAAATGTAATTATTTTAAAAAAAATATTAAATTTATATAATAAGTGAATATCTTTTAATCATGTGATTTTAATAATAAAATAATTATCCAATAACTAGTTAACTATAAATGCCACCCCCGGGGGTCTTTTGTTAGTCTACCCATTGACAGTAATCCATTGAACGCTGACCAGGGTTCAATGATGGGTTTGTGTGGTTGATATTTTATAGTTTTATTTAAATTTTATACTTTTGTTTAAATAACTTTTTCTGTTTTAAGTTAAAAATAAAAATTTTAATTAACTGAAGGTGAAACTCTTAAGCCGTCAGATCTAAAAAAGTAATTTAATAATTGAAATTATATCAGAACTGGCTAGGAAACAATTTTTTAGCTGTTTTAAGTGAAATCAACCCATCAGCAATATCACGATCTATTGCCGCCCTTTTACGCAACTTAGGATTTCCATAACCGCCACCGCTTGGACCAGTAGATACCAGTGTTTCGCCTGCCTTGACCGTGAAATATGGAACCTTTGAAGGCAAAGATGTAGATGTACCGTCAGTATGTAATAATTTAAGATGTGCTTTGTGGCCACTTTGGCCACCATCAAAACCCCATGGCTCAAAGGCATGACCTTCTCCTTCTAACGAAAAGCCGGCGTCATCCAAAAACGTAAACTCTCTAATAGCGCCTATCCCGCCCCGCCATTGTCCTGCCGCCATAGCGTCTTCTCTAAGTTCATAGCGATCNACTCTNACAGGNATATGTGTTTCTATATCTTCTATTGGNTTATTGCGAGTGTTTGCATANAGGGTATCNACCGCATCCATNCCATCTAANCCANAGCGTCCGCCGTAGCTACCTTCCATAATTTCCATATGCACCCAATGATTACCATCACGCAGTCCTGAGAGAGCAACAACTCTCAAATTACCTATACCTGCAGAGACTTTATCAGGAACAATTTGTGAGAATGCTTTCATAACTGTATCTGCGAGTTGGTTTCCTGGACAGAAGCGCGCAATGACGGGTGCTGGAAAAATCGGATTTACCAAACAACCTGCGGGAGCCATAATCTCGATCGGGCGTGTAAGGCCAGAATTTTGCGGTATTGACCCATAAATAACGCTATCTAATAGAATTGAACGAATAGTAAGCCAAATCGAACAATCTACAGTACCTACCAGAGGCATATTAATAGGTTTATCATCTACCTGCCTAGCAGTGCCTGACAAATCCACTATAATAGTATCACCATTAATTTTTAGGGTAACTTTAATTGGTAATTCGCGACGTGTTGGATCTGAGTCATCTAAATAACCATCAATTTTAGTCGTTGCGCTATACTCACCATCAGGAAGAGCACGAATAGCATCCCTCATCATTCTTTCAGAATAGTCCATAAGGTCATGAAAAGCATTGACAATTTTTTCTAAACTATATTTTTTCACTAACTCTAACAATCTTCTAGACCCAATTTTAGCGGCTTCGATTTGAGCTTCCATATCACCAACCACTAATTCTGTTGCTCGAATGTTAGCTCTCAGGATGTGCCAAACGGCGTCGTTGCGCTTACCCTGATCAAATACTTTTATTGCCTTAAATTGTAATCCCTCCGCATATGTATCCACAGCATCCACTATTCCGCAGCTTCCTGGAGAAAGCGCTCCGATATCTAAGTGATGCGCAGTAGTTACCGACCAACCTATGAGTAGTTTGTCCAAAAATACCGGAACACAAAAGGCTACATCCGGTCCATGAGATGCTCCACCATAAGGATCATTATGCATTATCACATCACCAGGCCTGACGGGATCTCTGCGCTCAGCAAGAACTTTGATAACATTCTTCACATAGCCTGGAATTGGACCTGACTGAAGTGGTGTAGACATCTTACATTCGCACATCTGTAGTCCGTTTGCATCTGTCAACGCTGCACCAAAATCTTCAGATTCACGGATAATTGATGAGTAAGACATGCGCATTAACTTATGCCCCATTTCGAGTGCAATACTTTCGAGCGCACCTTGAATCACGGCACCGGTTACAGGATCAATTCTAGTCATGAGTTTAGCTCCAATGAAATTATTATATTGCCAGTGTTATGTACCTTTGCTGTTGCATTTGGCGGCACAACGGTTGTGCTATCTTTTTGCAACAAGATTGCAGGTCCCAAAATTTCAACGTTTGTTGGCAACATGTTACGACGATAAATCTGTGTCTTGAAATTTTGTAAGGAACCATCTAATCGAAAAACAGCATCACGAGTTTGAACAAGGGCATCCTTTAAATCCCCATCTGTTTTGAAAGGAGAAAATATCATTTCTTTTGGTTGCCCTATTGCACTGACCCTTAGGTTTACTACTTCTATGGGGCTTTCTGGAAAAGCTTTGCCGTATTCAACTGAATGGGTCTTATGAAATTTTTGCCAGAGAGTTTGCAAACTTTTTTCAGAAATTTTGCCATCACCTAAACCCACCCTTAATTCATAACCTTGCCCAAGATAACGCAGATCGGCAGCCCGCTCAAAATTAACTTCATTCGATGATAAGCCGTCCTCGGCTAGCCGTTCATGGATCTCAGCTTCCATCTCTGCAAATTCAGAGTTAAATCTGTCCAGGTTTGGTTTGGTTGAAGATTGAAATTGAGTGCGTATTACATCGTATTTGAGATCAGCAATTAAAAGTCCTAGGGCAGAGGTTATGCCAGGACTAATCGGTACGATAACTTCCGGCACTTCCAGCATCTGCGCTACCTCAGCTCCTTGGAGTGGACCTGCACCACCCATTGCTACAAGTGAGAATTCTCTAGGATCTATGCCACGCTGTACTGTGCGTGACCTGATTGCATTTGCCATGTTAGCATTAAGTATCGTCAAAATACCCTCAGCAGCCTCTAAAAGATCAATCTTGAGTTTGTTAGCCAACTCGCCAACAACATTTCTTGATGCGTTGATATCTAACGACATCTCTCCACCTAAAAAATCATTGGGTTCGAGACGTCCTAGTACTAGGTTGGCGTCAGTGACAGTAGGTTTTTTACCTCCAAGTCCATATGCTGCTGGGCCGGGCATTGCACCGGCACTTTGTGGTCCTACTTTAAAAGCACCGCCTTTATCTAAATAAGCAATAGAACCTCCCCCAGCGCCGATTGTGTGAATATCAAGCATAGGCATTAAAAGTGGGAATCCAGCAATGGATGTTGATCGAGAATCAGTTTCAGAACATTTTCCATCAATTGCAATACCAATGTCAGCCGAAGTGCCTCCAATATCAAAGGTAATAACTTTACTTCGTTCACATTTTTCACCTACCCAAGCGCCACCCAAAACTCCCGCGGCAAGGCCAGACATCATTGTAAGCGCAGGGTTTTGTAAAACCATACGAGGGGTAATTACACCACCATTGGACGCCATAATTCGTAAGTCGCCAGTAATATCATTTTGTGAAAGTGAATTTTCTAGGTTTTTTACATATTTAGCAACTTTTGGACCAACAAACGAAGCAAGTGCGGCAGTTGTGAACCTCTCAAATTCCCGAAACTGGGGGGAAATCTCTGAGGAAGTGGTAATAAAAGCGTCTGGCATTATTCCGCGAACTAATTCCTTGGTGCGTCGCTCGTGTTCAGGGTTCAGGTAGGAAAATAAAAAACAAATAGCTAGCGATTCTACACCACTTTCTTTGAGCTCCCGAGCAATTCTTAATACTTCATTTTCATCAAGTGGCTCCAGTTCATGTCCAGTAGGAGGGGTTAGGCGACCTTTAACAGTTTTTCGATGTTGTCTTTGCACAAGGGGCCTATTCTGCCATGGGATCTCTTGCATAATCGAATAATGATCAGGCCTTTGGTGACGACCAATATGAATAATGTCCCGAAAGCCTTGATTTGTTATCATTCCTGTACAAGCACCTTTACCTTCAAGAACTGAGTTAGTTGCTGTCGTTGTCCCATGGAAAATCTGAGTGATGCTTTTTGGATTTAACTTACACTTATCGACAAGCTCCAAAAGTCCAGTTATTACACCGATGGAGGGATCATCCGGAGTAGTCGACACTTTATGAATATCAGTCTTCCCAGTTTCATGGTTCAAATATATAAAGTCGGTGAAAGTACCACCCACGTCAATTCCAACTAAGATCACCAGAAATTCCTTCTAATTTTATAAATGATAAACAAATCAAGCGAAGCTATGATGTAAGATACCTGAACTTTAAAGTTTACAAAGAAAGCATTTTTAATTGTTTGGCTATATATCATATACTTAGGTTGGAAATGTTGTCCGTGTGGTAAAGAGTTTATACTATTTGTTTTTTGAACATCTAAACGTATCCATAATTTGTTAGAATGATCTTAATTTTGTCTTGAAAAGGAAAAAAAAAACAAAGAAAATCAAATGGTCTTGTATGAAATTTTTTAAATTGCTTAAATTGTTTGCAAAAATATAAAAAATTTACATTAAATAATTTGATCTAAATTTTTATTATTTAAAATAAGCTTCTTTCTTTTCTTGACTTGATCATTCCTATCGAGACAAATTCTCCAGATTTCTTCTTAAATGCTTTTTTATAGATGTTTCTACACTCCAATACACATCTGGAGCAAAGTAAAAACCAATCCTTCTCATGATCTTCATATTTACAATTAAACAATTTTTTTGAAGGAAGATTACATCTTGAACAATAATGGTATTTCATAAACTCATTTTAGTAATCAATAAGGGAACTTCAAATTATTTCTTATCAGCTTTGAAGGGATGTTTTTGAATTGATACTTATTGCATTTATAGATTATGATTAACTAATTAAAAAAAGGGATATAGGTGTTTAAATTAAATAGTTTTTGTAAAGAATGTTTTGACCCTTACAAGATNGTTTGGAATTGTAAGAAACATATTAATGATAAAGAATGGGTATATCTTTGTTATAATTGTATTCGTTATTTCAAATATCTTAATGGCAGAAAATTTAAATCCCAATTTCAAAATGTTAAATCTATAATTAAATGTTCATTAAAACCAAACAAATTAAAGTTACCATTTTATGAACTTTCCCCTACTCCAAAAGATTCAAAAATATATTAAATATATCTGTTATTTAATCGTTTTTTTATTAATAATTTTTATATGGATTAGGTTTTCCTATNATATACNTTTTTAAAAGGTGAGATNAGTATGAAAAAAACAAATGATGAAGAATTAGCAGTTCAAAGTCTCTATAATTATGTTCAGTTCTTTAATGAAAAAGATAAAGATAAAATATTAAATTGTCTTCATTTCCCTCACATGGCTCATTCTGAAAATAATGATCCTATTATTTATAAAAATAAAGACGAACTTTGGGAATATTTAAGCTTCCTTTACAATAAGTTAGAAAATGAAGAAGATTGGGATCACTCAACTTTAGATAAAGCAGAAATTATTAATTCCTCAAAAAATGCAGTTCAATGTAGTGTTGAATTCAATAGAAGATACAAAAATAAGCAAAGTTATGCTTCTGCTGTCGGTATATTTACTTCAACTAAAAAAGATGGCAAGTGGGGTTTGCAATTAAGGACAATGATACCTTCTTCAGGAAATGTTACTCTAGCAGGTGCAAACACAAAATGATTTAACACAATTATGTTTGGAGATTAATTATGAAAAAACTATTACTCATATAAACTTTTGTTCTGTTTAGCTTTGGAGCAAATGCTAATTGGAAGTTAACTGAATAAAAAGATTAAATAAATGGAAGTAATCTTTTTTAAAGATTAAGAAGTTAATTTATTTTTAATTCTCAATTTCTGTTCCACAATTTGTCCCACAATTTTAACGCAGGTT